>Ga0209611_10000238_pt1 | contig 72888 bp, 53 predicted proteins | sample S1TSphgellanicum_3_FD_187693 | JGI IMG/M metagenome (GOLD analysis project Ga0209611, IMG submission 187693) | Host-associated microbial communities from peat moss isolated from Minnesota, USA - S1T2_Fc - Sphagnum magellanicum MG (SPAdes) (version 2) | ecosystem: Host-associated > Plants > Peat...
TTTTTTTGTGCTTACTTTCAAACCTTGAAAAGAATTCAACCCTATGTGTTTCTACTATTATGTGATTCCCACCACCGCCAAATTCATTACTCCCCACCCCTTTTTTTCATTTTTTAGCATTGAAGTTCACACAACTTGCCACAGGCTACAATGTGGTCACCACTAAATTTTAAACATAGCTATAACAACAACTCAACAAAAAAGTGCCATTGCCATGGGATTGCAACAATTCTTTTTCGATGAACTCCTTCTAAAGTGAGCAAGACCTTTCACCCCCCTTTTTTCTTTGTGCTTGTTCACTAGATCCTAGACATTGAAAAGATGTCCCCCCCTTTATTCACATTTTGCAGGCCTAGAACTTATGGGATTTAACTGGAGGTCTTGTGTGCAACAATCACCATTATCACAACTCGCTCACAAAGGTGAGCAAAACTTCAAAACCCCTCCCCTGTCATGTGGTCATTACCATCATCGAAGTTCTTCTAATCTTGTTCCCCCCCTTGTTTTCACTTTTGTGCAAATGTTGGAGCTCCTTTATTGGTCTTGCTCCCATTTGTTTTCCCTTTTATGCAAGTATTAAAACTTGTAAGCGATGCAAGATGCAAGGTCATGCATAATGTTTGCCATTACTTCAAACTTCAACTTGCTCACCTCACCTTCAAGTGACCAAGACCTTGAAACACCCCCCCCCCCCTTTCCCCCCCCGCCCTTGATTATTTACTCATGGTCATGGTCATTCTTTTGTTGTTGTGGTCTTCAATGCCATCACTATAGCTCCTTTGGTCTTGCTCATGGTCATTGTTGTGGTATTTAGCACCATCACCACAATTCTTGTGGTCTTATTCATAGTCATTTTTTTATGGTCCGTTGTTGTGATCTTATGTGCCATTGTCACAACTCCTCCAGTCTTATTCCCCCCTTGTGTTCCACCTCTATGCATGTATTGGAGTTTACATGCAACACACAATAGCTGCATGCACGACATTAACCAATGCCACAACTAAGTGTGCAACATTCACCAATGTCGCAACTACAACATTGCCATTGCTTCAACTTGTTCACCCTACCTTTAAGTGAGCAAGACTTTGGAACTGGCCCCCTAATTGTTTATCCCCCTCATGGTCAATTTGTCTTAGTCATTGTTGTTATTGTGGTCTTTTGTGCCATTATAGCAACTTGTTCCCCCATTTGTTTTTTTCCCCTTGGCCATTTCATGTGTGTAGAATGGAGTATGGAGGTTGAAGTAACAACAACAACAAATTATGATTCCCCACATGCAACAATTCTAACATTAAAACAATTTTGTGCAAGTAACAACTCCAATAGCACAACAATTTTCACATGTAACAACAAGAATTTTGCACGAACAACTCCAACAACATAAGAATTTCCTATAGGCTACAATTCCAACAAAACTACAATTTCCAACAATGACAATAGCAAATCAATTAATTGTATAAGTAAAAAATTTTAAATGAGCACTCTAAATTCTATTCTCACAATTATGTTTACATTTGAATGAAAACAATCATAGATTTTTCTACAAAAATCTGAATTTTTAAAATTTGTTTTATGGTATGGTAGGACAACAAGACGATCATGTGGGGTTGGACATGTTTTTAGGTTCATTGCCTAATCAAGGATATCATCTACAAGCATCCTTAGCTAATGATAAGCTTGAACTAGTGCTTCACCTAAGGGGACAACCTCTTCATTTACAAGTGTTTGTATGAATGGTGCCTTAGATTCAACCAACACAGAAAGAGATAGAGCTTCAAGTTTGTTGACTTTACACAAACAAGCCAATTTTTGGGGTAGTTATAATCACAAATATGTTCCATGGACTTTTTTTGTTGTAAACAATGGAAATCTTCCCAATTGTGAAAAAGTTCAACAATTGAGGTGTAGCATTTGTTTTCCCCATGTTGTGCCCGTGTTTTTGATTGGGAGGGGGAAAAAAAGGAAGAAGGACATAATCACATACAACACCCTTTTTGGGACAAGTGTTATGAAAAGACATGTTGTTCATTTTAACATCTTGAGCTTTTAATTACCTTTGTTGAAGAAGTTGTTGTTGTAGACATCAATTCAAAATCACAAACAACAAGTGCCATTGAGGGATGTAGGGCCATGCATCATGCCAAAAAAAGGTTCCAAAGTAGCTCCAGGTGCAATTTCAATTTTTTGGGAACAAACTCCTTACAAGAAGGTGGATGAGGTTCAAAAACTATTCCTAGAGGACTTAATCTTGCTCATAACAAAAGGGTTTTTTCCTTTGAGTACATGAGAAAATATTTGGATGCAAAGGTTAGCATTGAGGTTGGATCCAAAACTTGTTTTCCCATCTTGAAGGACATTGTCTAAAAAGATTCTTCCATCTATGTTACATGTTGTGTAGATTTGTATGTTTAAATTCAACTTGATGTTACACCTACAGTCACGGCTACTTTTGCTTTGTGGATGAGTAGAGGCCAATAAGATACTTTCGCCTTAGTTATAAACTTTCTATTAATTGATTAGAAGCCTCATCGTGTCACAATTGGCCTTTTTGAGGCCAATGACACCACAATGGTGGGGTTGGCAATACAATTGAAGGCCATGTTCGAGAAATTTGGTTTCACATCCAAAGTGTTGTGCTATATGAAACTTGAGGGCACTAACTTGGCAAGCATGACTCCTACCTTCAAGTCGATGATTTCATGTGAAGCGTTTTCAGTTTGCCTCGTCATTTTAATGGATCATGTTTTCGACATGTTATGAGCAAGACAACTCAATATGCAACCAATGACTATAAGATTTTTAAAGAATTGGCACCAATTAATGTGAAGTCTACACAAGCATCTTTCAAAACATATATCATTTGGCAAAAGAAATCAAGTATGTAAATTTAAACTAATCATTATGCAATTCAAGCAATTTTTTATTATGGAAAGTACAACAATTTATTTTTTTTTGGTCATTATGCATTGTAGGCAAAGGAGCAAAAGAATGGAGGTGAACATGCATCAAATCTAGTTTGCCTAAACGCAAACTAATTACTCTAACGAAAACTCGATTTACATCAAAAGTTACAACATTTTGGCAATGTTTGGCCTACCAAAAGGCAATTATCATGTGTTATGGTCATTAGATGGAAACTTTAGCTAACATGATCCCTTCAGCATAAACTTGGGCAATTGTTAAAGCAGTTCGTGATGTTCTTTCTTTCGTTGTGTCTACATGTGTAGTCAATCAACATTGTGGCTATTGGTTATTGTCAAATGCCTTAACTTTTGCAATCAAGTTGTATGTGAAAAAATTTAAAGAAAAATTGGAGTTACAAATAGAAATTGATGCCATTGAGGATATGGACATGCACATGAAGGTGAAGCAATTGAACATTAACATGCAAAGGCAAGTAACTATTGTTTTGAGGCCCTTCCTTGATTTCATGTATTTTTTCAATCCCACTAAAGCTCACAATATGGTTGAGTGAATCCATGATAAAAGGACCCACACCCAACTCCTTTTTACAAAGGATAGTAATAAGGAGTTGATTTTACAACACGACGTGACACATAATCATTACTCAAATTTTGGTCAAGGTAAAAAAGGCAAGATTTTTGAAATCATGCAATGGTCGTCATCTCTTATGGACAAAGTTCCCCTCACATGACAAACTCTATTAGTTTGACCTATGCATTGACTTGTTTAGTTTTGATAAACACTCAAACCTTGGCCTTTATAGTAAAGTTCAACAAAGCTTGTTTGTCAAACTTGCATAGCTTTAGTTAAGGACTTTGAACATTTTTAACTTGATTATTACAGCAACTTGAAAGTTGCCAGAACAATCTTGGTTGTTTGTGAAGTAGTTTTACTTGTGGCAAAATGGGGAAAGAAAAGAAAAAACCCAAGAAGGAAAATTTGTACCTTGAGTTTCCACCTTGGATGCCTATAGAATACAAGGATCAAATAGAACATTACTTCACGATAGTTAGGAGATTGAACAATGTGGGATCGAATCCAAAGACATAAATTTCCAGAAAATTTGTGACAAAGGCCAACATAGCAAAAATATTCAGCCTTGGTTGTGAAATTTGAAGACAACAAATATGCACCTTCATCTTGCCACTAAGAAAGAACTCGTGAAGTTTTATATTGGCAAGTATATGCCACAACCAATGTGACCAACAACAAGTTTTATTTGTGGTTTGTTAGAGGTAACATTACACAAATGAAGGGAGAGTTTGTGAACTGGGCAAAAGTAGCAATTTCTACAGCAAGAGAGAAGGCTAGGAGAAAGGGGGTGAAAGTAATGAAAAGTAGTGGTGGTGTGTCTTTAAATTTGAGTGGAGGGGAGGCATCTACAAGAGTTGATCATGATGTTTCATTCAAGTCATTTATGGCAACCAAATTAGAGAAGGAGGAGCCTACACAAGCGGTGTGCCCCTTTGGCATTTCAATGATAGATATCGCGCATGTGGCTGAAATGCATAATTTGCTAGAAGAATTACTAAAGAGCATTATGTTGAAGGCTTCTTGTTTGAAAGGGGAGAAAGCCAAGCTCTTTGAAAAGTTGATTGGCATAAAGTTCAACATGGCGAACTTCAAATCGGTAGCACTAGAAGCGCAAGATTCAGTAACTAATGTGGAATGTGAGCTCTAAACTTTGAATCACAAAATGGAATTGTTGGAGCACAAGGTTCATGGACTTTGGGTCTTGGGTTTGAAGCTATCTTTGAACATGCAAGTTTCTTTTTGTTTGCTTGATGGTGAACTTCGTGGGATTGTTGAAAGTCTTTAGTTTGATGTTTCCTTCAAACTTGCAAGTTTTTCTCAAGTGTTTTGGTTTTAAGGTTTAGGGCTCAAAAGTCTTTAAGTCTATTGTTACAATTTGTTTACATTAGGGTTTTGGTGCATTACTTGCAGGGATCAAGTCATGTGTTCATGGAAGTCTTATTATTATTTTTTGTTTAAAGATTTATGTTTACTTATGAACATTTGACTTGTTTTGTGTAGGCGGAAACCCTAACAAACGAAATTACTACTTCTATAACTGTTGAAAGTCAAATGGCATCTGAAGATGCACTACCAGAAGCAAATGCAAAGATTGCTTTTATTTGTCACAACCATGATGTGTTACAAAAAGAGCTTGAGATGCGTAAATTTTGTGTATAGGAAATGCAAAAAAATGCCATGCAAGGTAAAACTTCATTTTTTAATACTAAAGTTGATTGTTTGAAGATGGGGATGTTTTGGCAAAGGCCAATCAAGAAATAATGATGCTTCAAATTGAAGAAAAAACAATGTCTAGGCAATTGGAGGACATGAAAATTATAGCTAGTGGCAGGTTTTTTTAACTTAAACCTATTGTTCATCCTCTTACTAATTCTGATGACCTAACCATATTGTAGTGAAGCCCTATGGTTTTTGCAAGAAAGGTTATCATTGCAACAATGTTGTAGTAACATCTTGTAAACAAACATTTCACCCATTTTGTTTAAGAAAAATGATTAGGATTAGCAATAGGTGCTCCATTTGTGGACAAGTTTTGCACCCAAATTGGTGGGTAGAGTTGGGGTTTTTGAAAGGAAGATGAGGAGATCAAAAAACTTGGAGTTGATATGTGTATAAACAAGGTGTGGGATGAAGTGAAACAAGCGTTGTTAAATGTAGCTCTTTCCCTAAACATAACCTCAAATGATCATGAAACCCATCATTTATTTTCCCTTATTTTTATTCTATTGAGTGGTAGTAGAATTGTAGAAGTTAAGTTATTTATGTTTAGCAATTTGTATGAGAACTATTCAGCTCTATTCTAAGATTTTTTATAAAGACTTGCACCAAGGCCATATTGAAGTACTTGAATATGATCCTCGTTGTAAACTTGTGTTTAGTTATCTAGGGTTAACTTGCTTTTTGCACTAGAGTGTGGTGACTATTGTATTGCTTGGAATAGTAATTAATGGCAATGCAGGTTACTACCACTTGACAATCCTTGAAACATGGTAATTCAAGAATGGGTAGTGCTTTGTGTTTTACAACGATGGCCAAGTCTATTTGTGCTCGAAGCAATCCTTGAAACAAGGTAATATAAGAGTTGCCATTGCTTTGCAATACTTGGTACTAAGGTACTTTAGGAACGGCTAATGTTTTGTGCTTTATAAGAAACTATTTCAGGGTTGGCCATTGTTTTATGCTTTGTAATAAGATACTTCAAGAGTGGCCATTGCTTTGTGCTTTACAATAAGGTATTTCAAGAGTAGGGAGTGTTTTGTGTTTTGCAACAAGGTACTTCAAGGGTAGCCAATGCTTTGTGCTTTGTAATAAGGTACTTCAAGAGTAGCCAATGTTTTGTGCTTTGCAATAAGGTACTATTTAGGAATGGTTAGTGCTTTGTGCTTTGCAATAAGGTACTTTAGGATTGGCCAATGATTTTTGTTTTGCAATGAAGTATAATTCAAGAGTGGCTAGTGGTTTGTGCTTTGCAATAAAGCAATATAGTCTATTGGCTAGTGTTTTATGCTTTAATAAGGTACAATTCATGAATGACTAATGTTAGTTTTGCTTGAAATAATCTTTGATTCAAGAATGGCTAATGTTTTGTGTTTTTCCATTTAAAGAATTTGTGTTTATGGTTGAAAGAATGATGATATCATTCATTTAAAGGATTAATTATTGGTTGTTAAGCACATGCGTCCTTGGAAACACCAATGAGGATTAGGCAACGGTTATGGTTGTCAATATTTTGGTGTTTAGCTTATGGTTAAGAGAATGTTGCCTTCAATCACCGTAGGACTATTGCTTACTAGGCACATCTATCACTTAAAAGCAACAAATAAGGACAACAACAGGTTTGGACCTCTTTGTTTTCCTTGTAAATTTTCCACAAGACCTTTGAAATATAAATTATATTCTTGAAACATTAACATTTGATTCTTCATGTCTCCTAAGGTCCAAGAAGTGTAATTGCAAGTTTTAATCAATTGTTATGTTTGTCACATTAATTTAAAATCTGTTATTTTAATTTGTCAATCTTATTTGAATGGTACTTGAATTGTAATACTACTGGAGGTGTGTGCTTGGTTAATTTACAATTGAGTTATATGGGGTTAAGCATATTGAGTTCGGCTCCATGTGTTCAATGGATGCCACACAACGTAAGCAAAGTTTTGGACGATTAAACATGAGCCCACTTGGGTTATTGTCATCCATTGGAGGTGATCAATTAATCCCTTTTCAATCACCTATGGCCTAGGAGAACCAAACCAATGATGAAGGTCAATCCCCTTTAAAATCTTGCAGGGACAAAAACAATCAGATATTGGCAGATGTGGCACATGGAAGCTAGCTTAAGGTCTAGTCCCCTTTAAACCATTTGCAAGGGATAAAATGAATTAAGAAGATTTTGAGAAAGTAGTGCATCTATGCTAGGGGTCACTTGATCCAATTATTGTGAAGGATTGCGTAATGAAACACCATGTTCTACCTAATGTTGAGATGAACAAGGATGAAAACCATGGTGTGCCTATGCAAACTAAGATTGTTGAAACAAGTATGATACATGTTTTAATTATCTTTTACTAGCATTGTGCTTCTATCATACATTGTTGCACATACTCTCTTGTATATATTGACTAATTTTGTTACATGTTAGATCTATGGTTCATTTAGTGCCACCTTCTATTGTGGATGATTGTTAATTTACGGACAAGAATGAATATTAGATGGCTAGACAATCCTCTGCAAACATGACAACAATGGAGCATGTAGCACTCACATCAAACCATGAAGAAATCACAAAGCCTAGATATGCTTTCATGAAGTGCAAAATTCCTACAAATGAGTTGCCAATACCTTCAAAGAAGGCCTCCTTAACCAGCCTATCAACCATGCCAATATCAAATGTTGGAAATTTTTCTCATGGTTGTTGAAGCATTTTTAATCTTTATGCTATTCAATCCTATAAGTTTTACAAGATTATGTCGCAATGTTTTTTCAATGACTATTTGCTCACATAACATCTTGCATGTGTGTTGTAGATCAACTTGATTTTCATGTAGCATCTGACATGGAGGATCATACTACCATTAGTCTTGGAAGGAAAATAGGAAATGTTGTAAGAGCTTCAAAAGTCACAAAGTCAAAACAACAATAATGTCATGGCTCCACTATAATACCCAATGTGTGCACTTGAGGACAAGCTGAAAGAGATAAAGCTACTCTTGTTGCTCATAACAAACATAAATTATAGATGTAGAGTTTATAATATGCCAAGTTGTACTTGTCCATACATTTATATCCATGGAATACCATATCAATCTTATATATGTAAGTTCCCAAATGTCATGTAGTATGAAATAAAGGAAGGTCGTAAATCATAGAAAGTTGTTTGAATTTTGTTTGATAAGACCTTGGAATTTGTAATAAACAAAGTTTTAAATGATTATACATCAACCATTAATTCAAGTTGCTGGACCTTTATAAATCTATTAAACTTAGCTTTGTTCTTCAATTGTAAATATTGACCTCGGAAAGGTGGGGTGGGTGTTAGTAATGTTGCTTGAAAACAACACTTTACCTTTGTTGGTTGGTGTTGTTGATTGTTATGACGTACGTTTGAAAGTGGTGCACCATTAAGCCCAACTATCCATCAAGTTTTGGTTTCATCCTCATTCAAACTCTTGCTACTTGTTGCACATGGGAGTATGTGAAATAGTTTGGTGTGCATTTTTTTTACATTCTGACTATAGCCTCCTAGCAAAATCCCAACAATGTTTGGCCCAAGTGAATTGAAATATTCAATATTTTGGTGAGTTTGGCCATACCTAGGACATATGCATGTTGGAGCTTCTATAGAGTTTTAATTGTTTTACCATGTGAAATTATGTGGAATGATCCAATTATATTGTATCTTGTCACAAAAGTTATATCTTATTCCACAAAAAGTTGTACCAAACTTGGTATTTGTACTATTTATTCTTTGAATAATATAAAAATATTATTGTCTAATTAAAAATGCCATGTGAATTTACTATATAGTTATTTATAAACCTTCATGCAAATATAGTCTCTACTACACACAAACTACCCAAGCAATATTTAAAAAACATGGGTTTCTAAGAAGAGGAGGTAAAAGGCATTTTGTTGTCTTACAAAATGCAATTTATAAATTTGCATTTTTTTGTAACTTGCATGTATCGAATGGTATCAAACATCTGGATAATACTTTGGTGCTTGACAATTATAGTCCATGATCCCACAACAATTATTTATGCAATTCATAGAAGGTTCATAAAGATCTATCATGTTATGTTATGTGTGACGATTAATTTTGGATTGACCCATCTTGAGTGAAAATTATTGATAGCAAACAATTGCACTGTTAATTTTCAAATGGTTAACCATGATAATGTATCAAGGCAAGTAAAGGAAAGTAGGCAAAGCTTTGATGGACTATAATCTCACTAAAAGCAATTCAACACATGTTTCACATGATCTCAAAACTATTATATATGCTAAGAAGTCATCAAAAAGTTAAAATCAAGCAAGTATAAAATGTCTTTTCCTATTATCTTGGCCCTTTGGGCATTGTATGGAAAATAAGCTATATTATATTCAAATAGAACCTAAAAGATGTTTATAGGAATCATTCACCAATTGCAATTAATCAAATCCTATAAAAAGTTGCCAAGGATTGTTAATTTGAGGAAATTAAAAAAAACTACAAAATTGTGTCTCAACAAAAGAATTATAATATTTTAATATGCAAGTCCTCAAAAAAAGAATGCATTGATGCCAGGGGTGGCACATAACCAAAGCCATAAGTGATGGGGACTCTTCTCTTTGACATACTTATAAAGCACACAATCCTCAATGATGCTTTAAGGTCTACAACCCCTTGAACACTTGAATTGTAACCACATGCATGCATTACACCCCCACAATTACCCCATGTAGTTCCTACATTACTTAACACAAGGCAAATTACCAAATAGATGATAAATGTTGCAATTCAATTATCATGGATTATTCTGGATCATGGAACTAAATTCAGCAAAAGTTTGAAGTTTGAGAAATACCAAACTATGTTGCACCCACTTGTAAAAGTGAATATCCAAAGCCAACTTGTATGCCACTTGATCCACTTATGAAATACATTGAAACAAGATCTTCCCAAAAAAATTCATAGGTCCACATGTGGAATTGTCCACTTCAATCTAGCAAATTCACTTCTTCTAGAACAACCAAAATCACCTCCATCACTTCATTTGTCACTTCATAAGTAACATACTTGAACCCTTTTACCAAATGTAAAGGGTGGGTGAAATCCTATAAAAATTTGCAAAGGTTTGTTAATTTGAGGAAATAAAAAACAAACTATGCAAGTCCTCAAAAATATATGCACTAAGGCCAGTGGTGGCACATATCCAAAGCCAAAAATGATGGGGATTTAATTCTCTCTTCGACAAACTTTTAAACACATAGTCTTCAATGATGTTTTAAGGTATGTACCCTTGAGCATTTGAATTGTAACCACCTACATGCATTACACTCCCACAATTACCACATGTAATTCCTACATTATTTAACACAAGGCAAATTACCAAATAGAAGATAAATGATGCAATTCAATTATCATAGATCATTCTGGATGATGGAACAAAAGTTTGAAGTTTGAAAAATATTGGATTGTGCTACACTCACTTATAGAAGTGAATATCCAAAGCCAACTCATGCGCCATTTGATCTACTTATGAAATACATCAAAACAAATTCTTCCAAAAAAATCATAGGTCTACATGTGGCATTGTCCACTTCAATCCAACAAATTCACTTCTTATATAGCATCCAAAATCACCTTTGTCACTTCATATGTCAGTTCATAAGTAATATGCTTCCCTTTTATTGAATGAAAGGTGGGTGCCATATTGAATTTTGAAGCAAAAACTAGATGGGAAAAAACATAGGCAAATGGTTGATCATTTTTAAGCTTGTATGATCAACTATTAGCCTCGAGCCTTTGATACCAATAACCTTGCACAACATCTCCAATGGTCCACTCATTCTGATCGTTATCTTTGAAGGATTCCAAGATAGAGTGAGGACCCTTGTCCACCAGCATAAGCCAAAAAGGCTCATCAATATTAGTAGGGACAACAATATTGTCACATGGGCAAAGGTTTTTAGCTATCCATTCCCCTCTTGTACCAGCCTCTATTTCTTCATCACTATCATACATCATCTCTCTGACTTCATATGTGTTTTGAAGTTTTAATCTAGTTAAGGTCCAATATGGAACATGTTCATGATGAACACAATGAATCTTTGGGCCATGATCAATTATAAGTGACACACAATCAATATAGTTGACGATATTAATAGAGGTTGGGGTGTCTGTTAGAAATGGACCAAACTTGGTGCATGTTCCGACTTCCATGCATTGCTTCACATTCGCAAGGTCTAGACCTATTGACATTTCCAACTTTTACTTCATGGAAAAACTTGTTGGTATGTTTCTTGACATTGGAGGAAGCAGCATGGTATTTATTTGATTCAACTTGCAAATAAGCCACCACATTAGCAACATTTTTTATTTTTCGTCCCCCGGGTTTGATTTGTTCCTTTTTCACTTCATGTTTGAGCAAAACATGAGCATCATCAACTTCACCTTTCCCATGCCTTGTAACAAAAAAATTCCACACCATCTAATAACCTTGTGACAAATCAAGTTTTGTGGTCAAGTTAGGGTAGCAACAAACAAAGTACCAAGCTTTGGCACTTTTCAATTGACCAAAGCAACCATCACTCCAAACAATGTGCGAAGCTAAAAGATAACCTTTCAATCTCAAAATCTCCTAATGTAATGCAAACGTATGTTGAACAAATAGAGTATCATGGCTAATGTCATCAGAAACATAATAGTGAACTTCTTTCAAAACCTTGGATTATGGTTCTGCAGGATCATAATATGGGTTGCTTTGGTAAGTAATATGAACCAGAATGTTCACTTGGAAGTTATGCCAATGCATATTCCAGATTTTGTTGTGAATTTTCATTGTATAATTTTCAGAGAAGTCAATGCAAGAGATAACCATGTCATCAAATACATTACTTAGTACTTCTTTGAACTGTGAATCCTGCCACCTAGCTATGTAATTATGGAGCACAAATTCCTTCAAGCATGGTTGCATGTATTGAATAAGGTCACATGATGGTGTTTCCTTGTATTCCAATTTGGATGCCTTCTTCTCCTCCCTTTCATCTATAGATCCTACCACTTCATGTAACCTATACTTCTCCATGATACTAGTTTATTAGACTGTACCTCCTCTGGACATACCTCGAAGGTATCAACACCACAATTACAATAATCACCCAGTAGGCATTTTCTATCATTCCAAAGTACATAGTTTGGTTTGGAACAAACAACTAATGTCCACATTTGAATAAGACCTTTAAAAGTAGAAGGATCAACAATGCACGTATATGAAATTCCTATCATAATTTTTTTCTAGGGTTGTTATTCTTATTATGGTTGTCGACAAACTTGATTGCATTTACAGCAACAATCACTATGAAGATTGTTGTTTAAAGTTCTCATGTTGTTGACCCCATGCATAAGCTCTCTTAGCTCTATATGAAAACAACAACAACAAATGTTTTAAGTTTTGAGTTGACGCACAAACCAAGGTTTCAACCCTTGGAATAGTGCAAACTAGATATTTGTCTATGGATATTTGGCCTTGAAGGCTATGAAAAACTCAAGCTGCAAAAGAATTTTTTTGATTAGTTTGGGCATTAAACTTAAAAACTAGCCCATCATTTATGTTTTGCACAAACTGAAAGAATTTTCTTTCTATTCCCGAGCAATGAAAATCCCAAATAATGTGCATTGAGATTTTTGTGAAAGCCTACACCAACCCAATGCTAGTTATTAATGCCATTCTACAAAGATGAAAAACATTTTGAAACATTATATTCATTCATAAAAAAATGTTTAAACCCTACAACAAACTTATCACTATCTAATATTGAAGCATCATAGGAACCTCGATACTAAATGCACACTAAAATGCTTGGATTTAAAGCCTATTGAAAAATTAATAATTGAAATTCCCAAAAATTGGGCACATCAATAAATTGCACAAATTGATACTTCACACATTGTTGACAACTAATTAATCATTTTGTTAGCCCATTTACAAAGGACAGGTCCACATAATTTCAACATTTTGACCACATAAAAAATAACAAGGCAAAAAATGCAGTTCAAACTTTCATACTTGGATCTTAGATCTAAATTTTGAATAACTTAAAACTACAATTGAGAAGGAATTTGGGCACCTCGGTAAGCAACCCGAATTGTTTTTTTGTTATGTTGACCACTTTTCCATTAGCTCAAAGTTTCTCTTGGGGTATTACCTTGCAATTTGAACTATTAAAATTTGTACAGTCACGTTGTTGTTGTGTACACCTCTACATCATCATCTAACAAATTATCAAACCCATAAAGGACAATAATATTTCAACATTGTGATGACACATACAAATCAAATCAAGAGCTACACATGCATGTAGCAAATGTTTATGATGATCATTGTTCAAGCTACAACAAATTTAATGCATAAAATAACATAGATCAATAATTGGAATTTGGCACCCTAGCAACTAGCCCAATTTGTTCACATAATTGAAATGCAGGTTGATTAGAACAAAACATGTGTTAAAAACAACTATTTACAATGAGAATTCATTACCTTTCCTACACCATGATGGAAATTACCAATGCAAAACTAGCCCATTTCACAAAAGAAATCCTCATTTGACACTTTATTCACATGTCAAAATCAATTCAAGCAATTCAATAAAAACTTATATAATCAACCATTATAAAATTTGAATATCTAAATGGAAAAAACACATAACAATTGAGAAGTTTTGGGGACCTTGTTAACCATCCCAAATTGCTCTTCCTTTTTATTGAACATGATTCCATTTCAAAGTTTAAATTTGGCATTCCCTTGCAATGATTACTCCTAAACAACAACTAGATTTTGTGGCCTTCTACAACATTATGATGCACACCTTTAACCCACTTCCACAAAGGACACCAACATTTTAACATCCTCTAACTACAAAATATTACAATTAACTCAAGATCAATGTATCAAATTATGCACCATCCTTATGCAAATTGTGAGCTCCATTTTATAGAATAAAACACATGCACCAATATTTAACAACTGCCACAAGCTTTAGCAAGGAGTAAACATTCTTGTAAGCTTCCATAAGGACTACCACAAACTTTAGTAAGGACTAAGCACTCCCATAAACGTTTATAAGGATTACCACAAGCTTTAGAAAGGAATAAACACTCTTACAAGCTTTTATAAGGACTACTGCAAGCTTTAGCAAGGAGAAAGCACTATTGTAACCTTTTATAAGGACTACCACAAGCTTTAGCAAGGAGTAAGCATTATCGTAACCTTTTATAAGGACTACCAGAAGCTTTAGTAAGGAGTAAGCACTACCAAAAGCTTTTATAAGGACTTAGGCTCAAATTAGTAAAGAGTAAGCAATATTGACACCCTTTATAAGGATTAAAACACATTCCAACAAGGAGTAAGCATTGTCCGCACCTTTTGTAAAGATTGAAGTTCACATTAAGGAATAAGCATTGTTAAAATTTGTTGTAAGGACTACACTCATATTAACAAGGACTAATCACTCCTTACACCTTTTGTAAGGATTGTACAATTCATATTAAAAAGGATTAAACATTGTTGACACCTTTTACAAGGATTGAAGGACACTTTAATAAATACTAAACACAACATCAAAGAAGTTTGAATTCATATTGGCAAGAAGTAAGCATACATCAAGGAGTAAGCATTACTAGCACTTTTGCAAGGACTTAAACACCATAGGTTCACCCCTCAATAAAGGACTTAGACATTGAAACAACATAATTGTCCTTAATTATTTAAACAAAAACACTAAACAATGTTTCATCTTCCTCACAAAAAGATTGTGCACTTAAAAGTTGACAACACTTCAGTCAAACAAGTAGATTTCACTAGTGTTGTCTCACTTTCATAGCTTGGAGATAAACATTTTTAGAACTCTTATGCATCAACAAGCACAACAATAAGATGTCTATCCACATTTTAGAATAAGTTAGTAGTTCTAGACATTTATTGCTTTCAAAAGGAACACAACACATTGGACAGAGCCTCTCATGTAAGTATACAACTTGCTCAAGCTTTTATCACCATCTAGATGGCTAATCTTGGGATAACATAATGAAAAGATATGAACATTCATATCAACTTGCAAAATGACAAAAAGTTTTTTCACCTAGGATACTTGAAGAAAATGGCAAGGATGCATCTCATCTAATTTGATGCCAACGCGTCATCTCACAATGTCCTTTGCAACAGGAGAAGCGGTGGTCTCAGTTGTCCATCATTGCACCACTAGATCCGTCATTGATTGAGGTAGGCAATTTGAGCACATTTTGCTCGCCTATGATTTATCTAGAAAACATCATTTGTTGTATCTAATTGAATGTGCCTTCCCATTGCCTTTTGGATATTTCGCTTATTTACACCCAAAACCTTTACAAGTCTTCTACAACTACCAATTGATTCACTTGATGCTAACATGCAAACAATGTCCTTGGCAACAACAATTTATGACCTTTGTTGCTTTACCAAATGTTCTGTAATACTCGATTCCAAGTTGGAAACTATTTGTTGACTTGTTTTCACACACTATAAGTTAACAAGATAGTTGTGAACCATGCCTTCAACAAGTGGATGAGCAAGAAACTTCTTAAAGACAATTTGTTGTGCAACACAATGCAAGTCTTTCAACTCCTCAATAACAAATAAGGTTAATTTCCTTGATAATTCTGTAGTGATTTTTTGAAACTTGGTTTTGTAAGAGTTGAGAGGTTTGGAGTGTACATTTTATGTGGCCATGATAACCTCATAATCATGGGCTTGATCTTTTGCATCTTGAATAGCTTTTTGCATCATGTGTTGTGCCACTCATTTTCGAGTATTTGCCTTCCTTATCCCCTTTATACCAACAATTGTAATCAAAATTGTCTTCTACCATCATGAAATGCAACCTCAAAGTCCGAGGTGCTTATTTATACCATATTGCTTATTGTGCCCGGGTTGATGCTTCTTCAACAAATTTTTTTGACGGGACTGAAATCCTTTAAAACCAAAACCTGATTGAATGCATGAAAACAATCTTCCAATTTTAATTTACAAACTTAACAACACAAAAGAACAAAACCCTAAAGAAAAATCAAATTTGATAAGATGTAAATGGTTTAAAAACTTGAGAGTAAATCCTCAAGAACAAATGATAAAAAGGAAAATACAAAAAAACAACTAGAAATACAAAAAAAAAACCATAACAATTGAGTTCCCAAGGATATAGAACCTAAACCTTGCTGGACGTCCTATTTTGCTTGGTGGAGTGATTAAACATTCCTCCAACTTCATGAGTAAATTCGAGCTTAAAACCTATGTAAAAGGTTGTTGCTATGTGGGGTATCCTTATAGATGTCGACCCCATGTTATAGTTTGGATTCCTTGCACAGTTTAGGGAGGAACATGGTGGAAGATGTTGCGGGGCCAACAATTGGTCTAGAATCTTATCATGATAGTTTAATAATGTTTTTGATCGCTGAACATTACGATCATGAAACATTCGATCCTCGAGTTCCTTTGATATTGGATTTGAAGGACTTCTCTAAAGGTGTTCAAAAGAGATCCAAATATGAGTCCTCCTCCTCTAATGAAGTAACAATGTGCTTCACGATTGCCCAAATGGCATTGTTGATTTTCTCAACATACTTTTGGCCTTTCCTTTGGCCTTTAAAGTTTGTTTTTGACATCATCTCTCTTGTTCATTAAAAACTTTTGAGTTGTTTTGAATTTTCATCGACAATTGTCGCTTACCATTAACTTTCATTAACAAACAAATTGCATGGAGTTTCAATTTTTCCACTAAGTTTACCACCCTAATCCTAACCCTAAGTTTAGTGCCCTAACCTTAATATGGGTTCAATGTAACTTTTCATCCAAAGGTGTTGCAATAGTTTATCATCTAAAACCATCCATGAACCACATTTCATTTTTGAATTACAAAGTTGAATTTACAACAACATAAATCATTCACAAAATGAATCTAATATTTAATTTCAATTGTATTTACAAATTTTATTATTGGTCAGTCAATTCCAACCTATGGGAAATTATGTATGTTTTTAAATTTTGATTTTTTGGTTTCAATGTGGTATAATATGTGTATTTAACATAATGTGCATTGAAAAAAACTAGCATTTTCAAATGATGATGGCAAACCACATGTAAAACATCCAATAATTATTGAATGTGAAAAATAACAAATTTTTCCAAAAATATTTGATTCAATTTCAAGAAGTTTTATGCCAAATTCAAGAACTCAGGAATGGTTACATGTATTTTTTAGTCCTTTTCCACCATCATAACATTAATGGAAATAATTCATAATTTTTAATATCATTATTGACTACATTTTACTTCATAATTCACAAAATATATGGGAATTTTTGAAGCTTAAGTTGAGTTTAAAATTTACAAGTGTGTACCTTAGGAGTGGTTACACATGTAATGGTCTTTTTATTCCAAATTTACCTAGTTGCTCTTATGTTGGATCCTCAATTCAAGGATTTGAGCTTAGTGGTCGATTATGTTGGCCACTCTTTTGTAATCAAGATTGCTATTACATATGACATAAAGTTTTTCCTTCCTAACTTGAAGACTTTGTACCAAAAGCACCATCAACAGTCTAATAACTCTTCCATTGTTGTGCAAAAACTTGTGTGCAATCCTAATGTTGTTTTTAAAGTGGGAATGGCCAATGAGGAGAATTTTTTTGAACAAATAAACATTATTTCTTTTACTTCTTTGAAAAAGATTTTGAATTCATTTGTTCTTGTTTGCACATTGAAACTAACTTTTGTTACAATTTATTTGTCTAAATTTAGGTTCAACAAAAGTTGTCCTATTTTCAGACACTTGATGTCTTTTGGAAGAGGCATAAGACCTTCTTCTTTGGTGGTCAAAGCATGAAGGAGAAATTCCAATAGTTGCCAAGTTGGCTAAAATGATCCTAGGCATACCAAATAACCAAATAGAAATAAAAAGTATTCTCAATTGTAGGTATTCTCATAGGTCTTCACCATTGTCACCTTGGTCCAAAGAACTTAAATCTTTTGGTTCTTTTGATCAAGAACTGGCTTGATGATCCTACATTTGGATTTGAAGCTATGGGAGGACCATTGAAAGATGTGGATGAGTTTGGCGAGGCCGTAGAGGAGATATTAAATTTGATAGATGTTGAATTTCCTAATGAGGTTGAAGGTTATGTGGAAGAATGTGTTCAAAATTGGGACATGTTTCCATGATTTGTGATAATGTTTAGTTAGTTTCACACATTGAACCTTCTTTGTTTTAATTAAGTTCCTACCTCTTTTTGTGACTTTTATGAAGGTGTTAAGTCTATGATCACATTGGACTTTTGTGATTTTTTTATCAAAGTTTGCATGATTTGACATCTTCTTTACATGAGATTTTGATTTTTTCTTTTATTTTTCATTTTGGGGGGTTTTTTTTGGGGCATAATTTGGTTTTTTTTGGTTGTTAATTTTTTTTCTTTTACATGTCATGTTAGTGTAAGTGTAAAAAAATTTACACTTACATTTACACTTACATTAGTTGTTACACTTACACTTATCCAACATGTAAATGTTTTTTGGAAAAGATTTACATTTATACGGTGTAAGTCCTAAATTATGTACATGCACAACACTAGTGTACACTTGTGTTGTGTTTGTGTTTAGATCACTAAAATCAATAAACATGATACCTACTACCTTGACAATTGTTAATAGGATTAGTCAATTGTCACATCTAACGGTGGATGTAAATCCTTTTCATAAAACACAAGTGTTGTCATAAGTGGTCACCATCTATGATTTCCTCTTTAAGCACTTTCACCACTTTTCCATTGTTCTCAACACAAGTACTATTATGTTTCCTTTGTTCTCAAACCAACATTCACAAATAGAAGTTTTCATTAGGAATTTGGTCATCAAACTTTTACAAGTTATGGGGTGGTTGCAAGCTAGGGTGGCTCACTTTTGACAAATGTTCCACTTCCTAAACATCCTTACAATAGTGTTAAAATTGAAGTCTATTTTAAGATCATTAATTTAGTGGGGAATTACATGGTGGTTAATGAATTAAAATTTAATAACCATTGTAAAAAAATAGTAATGTACTTTTAAAGAAAATACAAATTGACACCCACCCAAAAATGATTATGATATGGACTTATTCATTTTAGGCCATTCAAAAGTCCATAACTTTTTTTTGGCTAAATTTTTTATAGCAATTTTTTTACACATATGTTCTTTTTGTTTAAATGTATCATATATTGAGTTTTCATAATATATCCCAAATGAAATTCATACATAAAAATGCGTGTATATAGAGGCACAAATAGTAAACCAATCCATACTTTTCAACTTCAAAAGTCCATTACTATATATTTGGTGTATTCTTTTATAGATGTTTGCTTCTTCAAGTTGACAATCTAAATCTAGCCACACATTTGGAAAATTATTATTTTTATGGCATGATAATAATATGTAAATGCATGTCACTTTACATAAAACAAAATTACGATGCAAAAAGTGAACCACCTTACCTTAAAACCACCCTATGAGTATTGAGCAATTGCAATGTGCATTGTAATTTGTGATTGTGTGTATCTTTCATCATCCATGGCTCCTTTGCAATCCCCACCCCCCAAATTTAAATTTAAGTTTTTTTGGGGAGCTTTAGTCTTTGAAAACTAAAATCTTGCATTTTTTTTCTGACAATATCATATTTTCCAATGTTTAATTTGTTACATTGCCTCTTGTACAAGTCTTTCAACAAAAAAAACACTTAAAAAGGAAGCAATATGAAATTCACCAAGCCTTTTAAGATGTTTGGTCCACAAAGCTAAATTATTGCAAGAAGTGACAACATTGTTGACCAAGTGCATGCAAAGTGTGCACATCCATCAAAAGCATGGAGAAATCATTTACCATGAAGTTGGAATTTTTGTATAAGCATGTTGGGCATAATAAGGCCAAAGCAAACACACCCATCATGGCAAAGGGCATAATTTACTACTATAAGAATTACGTGCATTAGAAAAAAAAGCATTGTGTGTTGCCAATCTTTGTAATAATGTGGCTCATCAATTGTCTTTAGGTGAGATTGGGGACAAGAAAAAAAAAATTCTAATTTGTTGTCATGTTTTACTTGTTGAAGGAGGGTCATCCTATGATAGATTATGAAACTCTCAAGGATAAATTCAAGAACATGCTTAGGAATCATTGGTCTAATAACTTGGGTTGGGACATGGCAAAGAATATGCATGATGTGGTATTGCAATACATGAAATAGGTGATCAAAGAATCTATTTTCCTTCCACTTTTTGCGATTAAAGTCATTACCTTTGACAATGAGTATTGGATTTCCATCCATGGGTATGTTTTTGAAAATCAATAGTAGATTTTTATTTTCTTGAACTTGGAGGGGGTCACAAACAATGTTATTGTTGAAAATATATATTGTGTGATGTTAAAAACTTTGTTGGTTCAAAGGTGTATTACATAAATTAAAATTGGGAAGAAAGTGGTTTCTATTGGGGGAAATGGTGGATTTGTGTATGTTGGGTGTAGAACTTGACTTTAAGTGTAATTAAAGAAGAAACTAGCTTTTTATTTGGTGGCAATGCATTGTTGTGCTCTTTGCACCAACTTGGCCATTCAAGCCTTTTCTTCTTTGTGCATAATGCAACATCTCGAAAACTTGTTGGAGTCCTTCCACTCCTACTTTGCAAGAAGTCTTAAGAAAGTCCTTGAGTTGCAAAAGTTTGCAACTTTCCACAACACCAAAGGTAACAAAAATTTGTGGAATAAAACCCACTAGATTTCCATTCACAATATTTCCATCCAAGTGGGTTATAGCTAAATATGAGAAATTAATTGTGAAAATGTTAGAAGATCAAATTTAGAACAAAGTTGCAAAATTTGATTTGTAAGATTTGATTCGATGTGGAGTTGATTCTTAGTTTCTATTGCATCTTGCCACTTTTTGAATTGGTTCACACATTGATCAAATATGCCCAAGGGAGGGATGTATACATATTTAATTTTGTTGAGGTTATCAAAGATGTGCAATATCCAAATTATATGAACTTTACATTGATATTGAATGCACATTCAAGGATGAGGATTTTAATGCATTCCATAGCCCCTTGGTTAAAAGGCATGATGGGTTGCCTTTGGTTTTCATTAAATTTCCCACCATTGATGGCAATTGGTGTTGACACACCCCTAAACTCCTTGAAAGACTCAAATGCAAGTCCTAAAGTGAAAACAACGGAAGAAGGAATTGGGGCACAATTTTTAATTCGTAGCATTTATAGGGTAAGAAGGGTGTGCTGGAGCTTTGGGATGGGGATTAGGTAGAATGACAAATGTGTCAATTATTCATATCAATTTGCACAAACTAAACATAAAGTTGGTTAGTGCATAGTTGGATCATTTTTTGGTGCATGAATGAATCATGAGCATACACATATTCACAAGACTCACCATGTCCGAAACTTAAGGGAAGCCACCACCTTCCCCTTTATAATATTCTTTGTGGTTTGCCATAGGGGTTACACCCAAATGACGTTTTTTTTGAAACTCCCAAATTGGGAGTTTCATAATTTTTGAAATTGGGACTCTCGCCATTTTGGACGTCCATAACCTCTTGTGCAAAACTTTGATTGAGGTGATGTTTAAAGCAAATTTGTAGTTATTGTTGAAAATTTTCCAATGATATATGGCACGCCTTTTTCATGCATCTTGCATGCACATAATTCAGGGCGATTATCAACTTTTAATGATTGGGAGTCAAATTAACACTTTGATTCACGCTCTTCTTTTGGTCATAACTTGTGTTGTAAATATTCAAATGGATAATGCAAGCCCATTTTAAACATCTAAGTTTTAAGAAATTTTTAATCATATAAGAAACTTCTCAATTTAATGAGTTTTGGCCTCTCAAATCATTCTATGAAAATTCAAGAGTCCATCGAGACTTTAACTCTTAAAGTGGGAGTCCACTTGAGAGTGTGGGTTCATTCTTTCACATTCTCTGGCATTCCTGGGAGTGTGTATGTGACTCCTGAGTTGCACTCTCGGCCTTCACCTTTCCATGCCCTTACCTTGGTCGTGAACCCAAAACTAGGGTTGTGATAGGTGTGCTTAATATTTAATACAAAATTTAATGGCTACATTGTTTTGGTTCATTTTTGGGAACAAGCCACTATGATTGTTTTGTCGATGAACTCTACTTTGTTTTCTACAATTTGTGGTTTTGTTTAGTTTTAATGTTTTGAAGTAGTTTTTTAATTTATTAAAGAGTTGGATTGCCATTTGTTCCCAAGTCAAGAGTTGGTGAATGTTTTGGGGGTGGTCTATCAACATTGATGGGTTGTTAGAAATGTTGAAGCATCATTCCCTTTTCACTTGGAGGTAATAATGTCTTTTGATTATGTGTCACATTGGGCTTTTGAGTTGTTGATGGTTATTCCACTTAACAAGTTGAAGCTTGAGTTTCAAACTTTTCTTTTTAAAACAATTATGTTCCACAAATGTCTTTAAAGTTTTGAAAAAAGATGACAAAGATGTAACCATTTAAAACATATGTGGTTGCTTATATCAAGTTCTTGAGTATTCACCCAAACCATATGCATATGTGAAGCTTTTTGTCGCAGTTCTAACTTTGGGCTTGCGACCAAGGCAAAGACTTACAAAGGTGCGAGCCAAAAGTGGAGCCTGGGAGTCGCATTTCATGCTTTCAAAAGTGCAAGAGAGTGTGAGGGAATGAACCCCCACACCCCCAAATGAGCTCCCACTTTGGAAGTTGGAGTCCCAATGGACTCCCAAATTTTCAGAAGGTGATTGCAAGGGTCAAAACTTATTGGATCAAGAAGTTCCTTATATCATTAAAAAGTTCTTGAAACCTATATGTCTAAAATGGGTTTTCATGACCCATTTGAATACATAAAATCCAAGTTATGGCCAAAAGAAGGATTGGGAGTCAAATTGCCAATTTGACTCCCAACCATTAAAAGTCAAGAATCGCCATTTCCTTACATGAAGGTGGCGTGCCACATACCGTTGGAAAGTTCTCAATGAGGGCTACAATTTTGCTTTAGACCTCGCTTCAATTGGAGGTTTTCACACAAAGTTATGGGCATCCAAAATTGTGAGAGTCCCAATTTTGGGAATTTCTAGACTCCCACTTGGGGGTCCCGAGACGAAATGCCATTTGGGTGCTGACCCCGTGGCCAGGCACATAATATACTATAAGGGGGAAGGTGGTGGCTTCCCCCAAGTTCGGGCTGTGGTGAGTTTTGTGAATCCATGTTTGCTTGTGGTTTGTCCGTGCACCAAAAGTGTTTAAACTACGCACTATTCAACTTGTTATTTGGTTTGTGTAGGTGCATGTGAATAATTGATGCTTGTCATTTTTCTTAGTCCACATCCTGAAGCTCCAACACGCCCCTCTACCCCCAAAATGTTATGAGCCAGGGAGCATGCCCCGACTCCTTACTCTTCTGTTGTTTTCATTTTAGACTTACATTTGAATCTATCAAGGAGCTTGGGAGCACGTCACTTCCCAAGCTTGTCATGTACCAAGTTTTGAGGTCTATTGAAAATGACCATTATTTCAACACTTTGTATTTCATGAAGGGAAAACTCCATAATCATTTGATTGCCCGTCTTGACTTATGTGTGAAATGTTTTCACAAGAGTTTTTACAACATTAACTGTTTTTCTTGTATTAAGCCATAGCTACTTGGAAGAACATGAAGACCCAATACAATATTAATTTTTTAGGTTTCAAACTCTAGCAATTTTGCATAAGTCCTAGAAGCTCTATTATGTTGTGTGTAATCTTCATTTGTTGTTTGGAGTTGATTATTAAGGCCATCGTTAAACTATAAAGTTTGAACAAGATAAAAATAAATGTAGAATGAAATTAACTCTTGAAATATTATGATAAATAATCACAACTAAACATTGATAACAACAAACTACCAAATTGGTAATGGCAAAAGGTTATCGATTTCATACAATTGATATTATCAATTTCATAAAATTCATAGTTATTAGTTTTATAAAATTAATAACAAACATAATTGACAATTATGTTCAACATATCAAAAATCACCTCCCTAAAACATTGCATCCAATATTCAAGAGTTAGACTTAGACATTATCTTGAGGGAATTGAATCCCTCTTTTTTGTACATTTTGGATTCATGAATTGCCAACAAAGGCCAAACCTTTAAATTAGTTTGCACAAATTGACTGTCCCTTAAGTCATGTTAAAATTTGCATAAAACCCTTAGTACAAATTACACAACACATTAAAACCTAACCCAACAAAGAAATGGACTCCCTTCCTAATTGCAAATGGGAAGGCAAAGAAAATAAGCAAAGTAGCGAAGGACTCAAAATGAACATGTTTGGAGATACAGAAAGTCCCAACTGGTGTGAAAGGATCAGAGTATTGTGGAGATAGAGAGAGTCCTAATCTGAACGTATTCATGTATTGTGGAGATAGGGAGAGTCCTAGTGTGAAAGGATGCCCCCAAACCCATTCCCAAAAGGAAGGAAGGAAGGAATTAATTAATTAATTAAAATGGCCGAGGCAGGACTTGTCGGTTGCTCTTCAACCACTCTGACCGTGTGAAAGTGGCAGAGCAATAATCCGTGAAGGTGGGGCTGCTTAATGTGGGGCTGTTGCGTCAAGTTTGAAAGAGAGTTGTTATGGGCCAAACATTAGTAAGTACATGGTACCTAATTGAAAGTTAGTTTATGACAAAATTTCATTTTCCTGCCATTCCGTGTGCCATGCCAGGCCAGGCCAGGGCAGGCACTTGGTAGCCTAATACAAAGGTCGGGAGATGCATGTGGATGAGTCAGCAAGATGGTTAGCTATTGGACAGGAATACAACGGAAGAGTGTTTCCTGTCAACACACCATCCATCCTGCATGCAGGCTGGTGGGTGCTAAGGCTCTCTCCCTCTGGCTCCTATGAAGAACAACCCCCACCAGGCGAGCCTCTTGGCTACCTGTTGGCTTTGTCTCATTGACTCAAAGGATTTCTTTCACCCTTACCATTTCCTCCCCAATTTCCTTCCACACTATTAGGTAACCCACTCCAAGAGTGTGGGTTAGCTATTATGTCTGGGTGTTTTTTAGTACAGCTCATAGGGTTTTTTTCTTTCTTTTTGCCTTGGGGAAGCTTTAAAGCCTGAGGGAATAAATAAGTAAATAATCTTCCTATGAAGGTTGTAATTAGCATATGGTCATTTTTAATATTTTCAGTTATGCAAAACCAAAAGGAATGATGATTTTGGGTCACATGGGGTGAAGCATGACAACTAAAGAATGGGACCTATGTACGTATATACTAAAGACAGATGTGAGATTTACATTAAGAGGAGGAGGAAGCCACCACCCCCCACAATTAACAATTGTTGTAACACGTTTGCAACACGTCAACAAGTGCTTGACCAATTCCACCTACTTGTAATCCCAAGTCCTGAGGAAGTGCATAATCAACTTTGGACCTTAGAAGAATGGGAGATGGAGAAAGTCACCACTACAAAACAAAGATTAGGCTTATGCTTTTTAAATGATTATTATAAGGTTTGGGGCAAGGGGGATGATGGTGTTATTATTTGGGATTAAGATCCAAGCTTTGAAATATGGAATGGTGTAAAGTATAAACAAACTTTTGGATACCAATTCTCCCAATAATAATTGTCCATGGTGTTTGAAGTATTTCCCAAATCTTATCACAAACATGCATTTGTCAAATCTTTCTGGGATGCATATGCAAAAGCCATTTGTGATCAATTAAAAAATTGGGCATATTGAGAATACCCTAGTACCTTGGCCAGGTTGACACTAATTATATTATTTTCAGAAATGTTGAAATTTTCAAAAATCATTTCTTTCAAATAAAAAAACATTGTGAAAGAAAATAGTGAATATTTTGGAATATATCATTTGTTGAAATGAATGTTTTAAAATTAATTAATTATTCAACGGACATATGTTGAAATGGCCAAGGTACTACAGTAGTAGCCAAATGCAAGGGTGTTTTGTGCCTATGCATTTGATTGACCAATGAAAATTAGTTGGTTATAACTATTTGTATCCAATTCAAGCAAAGAAGGTCATTGCCAAAGCAAAAACACAACAACAATATCACAATATAAACCCTTTTTAAGCACTTGGCGTGGGAAGAAGGGTTAGGCATCGAATCAACCAGTGTTGGGTGGTTATCAAAATCCAGGAACAAACCAGTGTGGGCTGGTTCTTCCTTTTTAAGAGAACTTCCAGTCTTGGTTTTCACACACACACAAAATTTGGTGGCTTCTCTTGGTGCAAGCTTGAATGAGCTCAGTTCTTTAAAATTTTAAACCCTGCAATTGAGGTTTCAAATTCAAGAATCTTCAAAAGCCCAGTCTGCTATCCATTTATACATGACGCACTTCTCAAGATTGGAGATGATTTAAGCATGAAGTAATTTTCAACAAATTCAAATTGAGGATTGTAAGCCTATATGTATGAAGTTTTACAAGTGAATCAAGTCGATGAATTATCTATAAAATTCAACCTACTGATCAGCTTTTCAAAAAAGCTCTGCTTGGTCACCTAAACAACTAGATCTTATATTCAAATCTATTTTTCAAAAGAGGTTTTAATTTCTGTTCCACCAAAAAAGTTAATTCCGCGGTCCTGTTCTTTGTACCAATTCCACCAAAAAGATGTCTGTCCAGCTCCAGGTCACAATGACCTAATAACCCTGGGTTTAGGATCCCGCGCCGTGGAGCCTAGGCAAGGATATTGTGTTTAGATTCATTATAGAGTATTAGTAGCTCAAGGGATTTTAACCCCTAGGTAATAAATATGTCTATTTTATATGAGGATTTTTGAAAGATGATATTTTGGCTTGGGTTGAAACTTGAGATTAGTAACAAAGTGATAATGTCTTGAAGCATTTTGGTTTCTTTTAGAGGATGTTTTGAAAATTATATTTTAGTATGGTGAAATATTTGAGTTTTCATAATTCTTCTTCTTTTGCCTTAAGATACTTTTTGATGATGTAAATGGCAAGGCCAGATTGTGACACATCCCTTGTTATTATTTCTAGTAGGGATTTGACAAGGTTGCCTTAGACCATGAGTGTATATACTCCATAAAATCAATCAACCTCCTTCCAATGTTAAATTGAAAATCTAAACTACTTTATATATTTGAACATTTGACCTCCTCAAATGGAATTTCGATATAAAGCATCATGCATGATCAAGGTTTTTCTTTTCAACTTTGTGAAGTAGGTCCACCAGCGATCATACTCACTAAAAGATGAATGAGCCAAATTTGACTAAAGGTCAGAAATGACAGTCCAATTTTTTTAAAGAATCCTACTTAGTTCATATACATTGACTAAAGTTTGCAAGTATGACCCATATTATAACTTCTTATTGGAGGTCACTTTGATTGTTTGGATGATTCATCCACACAATCTGTGGGTATTTTCTGATGATAATTATTAAAAATTCATTCATGAATTGTATGAAAATGGAAAACCATAAACTCTGCATAAATTTATAAGCACCCAAACAAAAATGCACCCATGTTCCTAATTTTCAAAGTTGAAACAATGCACCCCAACATTTCAAAACTCAACAAATCCCCCCTAAAAAAAACCCTACTAATCTTTTATGCCAAATTATGTGCTTCTTTTGCAGCTTTAAACTCACAACAGAGTAATAATAAGATCAATAAATAATAGATTTGAAGTCATTGAATTACAGGATTTGTTTTTCGGTTTTGTGATTAGTACGTGGGTTGGCAATCTTCCACAAGATATATTGTGATTCGTATTAATTAGTTTGGTGGGGGAAGGGGGGTGGCGGGGGTGGGGGGCGGTGGGAAACAACCTTGACAATTTTTTCTTTTATTAATAATAAACTTCTCTCATTGGTTATCACCCAAAATGAAAAAACTCAATCTTAACAGATTGAGACACACTCCTAACATAAAAATTGTTCTTATAGCTCACTAATTGGCAATGATCTAAGTTAAAAAAGTCCATGCAAAGGACAAGTTCTATTTAAACTAAGCATACAACTTTCTTGCTCTCCCTAGCACAAAGAAATGGTAATAAGAGGACAAATAAGAACAAGATGACATGAAAGGAAAACAATGAATTCATGAAAATGGTTGATAAAATTAGGAAAAAAAACCTTTAATTTTTTGTACATGTAAGTGAAAAGAATAAAATTTCTTTTGACCTCCACAACCACTTTGCAAATTAAATCAAAACAAAAGTTTTCATCTAATATTTTGTCCACATGGCCAACTTGCAATTGAAAAGAATATAACTCTTTTTGGACCTTCACAACCACCTTGCATACTAAACCAAAACAAAAATTTGCCTCTAGTGTTCTCTCTCCATGTGGCTCACCCATGCAAATGAAAAGAATAGAACTACTTTTGAACCTTCACAACCACCTTGAAATAACAAATAATTATTAGTCTTATTTATCATTATTATTGCTATTATCATTATTAATACTAGTTGAGATGCCAATGATTTTCATGGGTGTGGGATGGTGAAAAAACGTTTCAAAATCAAACGGAGTGAAAAGATCTCTTTTAAGTATTCATGAACTTACCAAAACTTAAACAATCCCCTTCTCAAATGTCTATTCTCGAAAAAGTGGTGTTGTTATATTTTCTTTTGTTTGTTTTCTTGCAAGTTATGTGCATTGTCGAGTTTTATTGTTTGATGGCACCTACTGTGTTGTTGGTTCTTCATTGGTGGAATGTTTGGTGGTTATGTTGGTTTTACTCTTCAGTGTTATGGTACTTCAATTAGAAGGAGATGTGGGGTGGAAGACGCAGACAAACCAAACATTTCAGTCAAATGAAAGAGTTAATACCTAGATTCCAAATTTGTGTATAGCTTTTTCTTTGAGTTTGGGTTGTTGCATTGAAGCATGAGGATGTTGTTTTGGATGCTTAGAAAACTTTTCAATTGATTGAGAAGAATGCCCCTCGCTGGAAAACTTTGATGACCTAATCAAGCTAATGAATCTTTATGTTGTTTTTATTTTAATGTAGGGGTTAGAAGCTTTAAGATAGTTCATAGGGGTCAAATTCATGGAAATGATGAAAAGCTGCAGGGATTTTAGAAATGGTCCAATGGCAATTCAATGCAATGTGTGGCATGTTTTGTTGGTTTTGGGGATTTCATGTTGTTGCCAGCAGGAAAGTGCCCAAGAAAATGGGAGCTTTGAAGTGGGGTGATTCCAACAATGCTTGAACAATGGATTAAGTTGACATATTGTTTGAAATATTGCTTCATCGTTGTCAAACCTCTTGGTGATGAGTGTTAAGTTACCATCTATTTATTGTGTGGGAAAATCTTCAATTGTTTTGTTGGGGTTGTTACGTGGAGGAAAGTTGTGACCGTGAATGTTTCAAATTCTTCAAGAACTTCTTTGTGCAAATGGAAGGGACATGTTTGTATTGTTTGTGTGTGAGTTTCTTCTGTATGTATTTGGATGTAAATTGTAAATACAATTGCCACCTATGGCCAGTGGATCTCCATGAGAGAAAATTAAGGTGATATGATCCATGATAACCTTTAGATTACATGCTTTTGTAGATGTGGTTAAATGCAGAACAAGTTTGTCTTAAGTTGTGATACTTGAAAAGTTTATTCATTCCAAATCAACTGAGTATGGCTAATGCTTGGCCCATTCATGCGGGTGGGGTGTGTGATTTTTTTTGCTCCCTCTTCTCTTCTTTTCACTACAAGAGGTTTGTTCACCCATTCCTAAAAGAGAAAGAGATTATATATCTGATTTTTTTATTAATTTTAAATTAAAAAAGAGAGGGTGATTCAAAGGGAAAATAAAATAAAGGAAAGGGTGGTTAGAGGCAAAGGGAAATCTATTGTGGGACATAATAAGACTGGTTCATATTAATTGGTTCATGGGTGTGCTCACACTTTTTTTCTTTTAGAAGTAAACGACATTAATTGCCACATTACCAATTTATTCGGAGCATTGGGCACTCCGCAGTAGAAGCACCTCTTCAGACCCCAATCCCAAAATAGAAACAAAGGCGTTACCCTATGGGCCACCTTTTCACTTTATACACATAGGAGTTGAACTTTGGGCAAACCATATGGGATAGAATTGTGGTGCTATTGGGAACAAGTTGGGGAACCCCATGTGAACATGATGAAAACACATTGAGAACAAGGCAAAAAAAACCAAAAACTGCTCCCTGACTCACCCCACCTCACAAAGAAAAAAACTGGACCCCTCAGGAGTGCATACTGAACCTTCTCATTGGCTGCATGAAACTTTTATTTCCACAAATTCAAAAAAGAAAGAGGTTGGAGAAGGGAATTTAAAAAAAAAATATTCGCCCATTGGAAAGGAAGGTTGAGAGGGGAAAAATAAAATAACATGAACACCCATTTCAATTGAGAGAGAGAGAGAGAGAGTTTGAGAAGGAAATAAAGATAAATTGTTTCATCCATCTCAAAGCAAAGCAAAGGCAGCTTGGAACAACTTTTGTTTTTCTTTCACCAGCAAAATTGCACCATAAAGTGAAATTAAAAATGAAGTGATTATTGGGAGTTTCAATCACAAAAACTAAAAAGAAAAAGTAAAAATTGTCAAATTTCTATTAAATCACCAAATTCTTACATTTGATTCTAGTAGGTAGTATAAAATGATAATTAAAAAATCGTAACTTTCATATTTGGTTTATAATCAGATGGTTTGATCACCACTTTGAACTTCCAATAGAGAAAGAAGTTGAAGGTAGAAAAATGAAAAAATGAAAAAAAAGAAAAGAAAGTCCATTGCCATTGCAAAGGAGAAAGAACTTGGAAGGGGGGGGAAAACAAAGAAACAAAGCCCATCAGTTAGTTGCAAAGGAAAAAGAAGTGAATTCCAAAGGAAGTAGAGGTTGGAGAACCCAAAAAAAATTATGCACCCATTCCAAAGGAGAAAAAAGTTGGATGCGGAAATCAGGAATTTTTTTTTAAAAATAAAATAAAATCATGGGCATTAGAATAGAAAGGCAGGTTGAAAGGAGAAAAATAAAATAAATTGTTCACAAATTGCAAAGGAGGAGGTTGGAGGAGGGAAAAGGAGAAAATTTGTTCACCAGTAAACAAAGACTTTGAATTGAGAGGGAGAGAGAGGCACGCACACACACACTGCTCACTGGGAAACAACATCTACCCAATTGATTGCCACAACATTCAAGACCGGTGACAGTTTGTAAAGGAAGAAACATTTGTAGGAGAGAGAGAGAGACTTTCTCTGTGGGAGGATCTCATATCTAATGGTAAATGTAACTAACAGTAAGCTGATTCCAAAGCTACTTGCACTTTCTTCATTGTCTCCCACCCAAAAAGAGCTCTTTTGTTTCCTGCAAAGCCAACCCCACTACTGATCTTTACTGAACTTTGTAGTACTCTTTTGCTGCATTGGGGGGAACAAGAGAAAGTTTTAAGATTTTCTGATTCTCTCTGTCATTCTAGAATCCTCCTCAACGGGCACCCAACAAGATTTGGAAAGGTATGTATGTACCAGAGAGACAGCAAGAACTCATTGGAGTTGGCAATTGTTGTCTGAGCTCAACAGTTTTCAAAAGCAACTGGGACTGCTACTGAAAACATCTACAGAGATTTATGTGAAAACAATGGGAGATACCTGCAGAAGCAGAAGCAGCTTTGGTGCACACAATTACATTGCTCAACACCCCATCCAAGAATGTGCAGAAATTTGGAAATCAACAACAGCTTCCATGGACAAGAATGTGCTCTGGCTGAATTGGGGAGACCTTCAGACAGCCATTGCTATGGATGAACAGTTAGTTTTGCAGTGAACATAGCCTAAAAACATGAGTGACAAAGACAAATTGAGACATACCCAAATGCCCAGATTGGGATTGCTAGCAACAGAGAACTCAATGACCAAGGCCCACATCCATTGAGCCTCAGAACTTCAACCCAGACATCATGAGTTGTCTTCTCAAGAAAATCCTTGTTTATAGCTGAGAAATTGCTGATTGCAGTGGGTGATGCCAATTCTTTCTCCCTCCTCTAGTGGATTGTCATCATTGAGAAAAAGAGAGACAATAGCAGTTTCTTTCCATTCCACAGATCTGCTTTTCACAAGCACTTTAATGACTACAGTGCCTTCTACGAACAAAAAGATGTGAAATGAATAAGTTTGGCTGAGGAAGAAAATGGAAATAACAGCTTTATAGAAGAATCAAATGGAGAAGAATTGCAATTTTCAGCTCAGCAAAGAGAATTTACAACAATGGATAAAAGAAACACAGCCCCCAAGATGTGAGACTCTACTACTAGTCTACTATCAGGCATGTCATGACAGAGGACCCAATGTCCATGTACTATCACCATTCGAGTCATTGAACTGAAGGATATTAGTATGAAAACTGCGCAGTGTGTTGCGATGGCCCACACTGATGTATGTCACACCTGCAGTTCGGATCTGTTCGTAAAGTAGCGCCTGCATAAAAAGCAAAACAAGTTGTTGGAATCAGAATCTAATTCTCCAACCCATCATCATCTTCTTCTCTGACTCTATCGCTAGTCTAGTGTTGTAGAAAAAACAGAATTATGCTACCAGAAACAATCTACCTCATTGTACTCATCAAGGGCACTGGTGGATTCATCCATTAGGACTAGTGCAGGTCTTGAAAGCAATAAACGGGCAAATGCCAGGCGTTGCTGCTCTCCCAGTGAGAGCACACTGGCCCATTCAACAGTGGAGTCAAACCCATCACAACGGTCCATCAGATGCCCCAATCGCACACTCTCAAGAACTTCTGCCAGGATGCCATCATTTGGGGGAAGCATTTCTGTCATTGATGAATTCAGACTTGTCACTCTTGAAAGGAAGGGTAGAGAATCTGGAAAAATCAAAAGTGAACAATCCTGTTATTCACACATGCTTGCTTGTTCTTGAAAGGAGGCCAACTGCTTGCAGCTCAAAAAACACTTGCATCCAATTCTCTCTCAACACAACTGCAGTGCAACAAAATGGTTTCTTCCTTTCCACCAGTTATGCTGTAGCAAGTGATAACATAGGCAGAAGAGGACACCAGTATAAGCATACAAACTGCCACCATCACACAGCACAGGCAGACAGATGGTCTAAATACCATTATTGAGGGCAGAGGGCAGGGCGCTCATATCAAATTCTTCTTCACTCCAAGTAGGGTACAGCAGCTGCTGCCGAAGAGTGCCAAGAACCATGTAAGGCCGCTGAGGCAGGAAAAACAGTTTGCCACCCACATTCATCTTCTTGTACTCATCAACAAACACCTCCTTATCCCCTCTGTCTGAACCAGATGTCTGAGATCACGACACACAATCTTTGAGAAAGCCAGTATACAAACCCTTGAATTGGTGATACTCAGGCACATACCAGAGCACCCTTCACCACACCCAAGACTAAATTGGTAGATGATACTACCAGGTGGACTGAGTCTTCTAGGCACTCTGCAAAAACCTCTAAAAATTGATCCCCAGAAAATTCCACAGATGTGGCCACAAAAGCACCCAAGTATGTTACAGTGTCCCATGTCAAACAAAGACTCTGCACCTGTGTGTGACCATTGCTGGCAGTTACAAATGGAAAAAAAATCAAGCACACTTACTATTGCATGAGTTGATCCATTCTCTCCATGCCTTGCTGTTCCATGCATTTCACCTGATCCTTCACATATGTAGCGTGTGATTGTGCCACTGCCTGATCGCCACAACCCAGCAATTGCTCTGAGAAGTGATGTCTTTCCACTCCCACTTGCACCCATGATCTGTACAGACATGTGATTGCGAAGAATCTTTCAATCAGTTCACATACAAACTTTGTCATTTTTGCAGACAAACTTGTCCATCTGCCCCTACCTCTTGTAAGCAAGGAGGAAATGAAGTGAGACTAGCTAACAGAGTGTGAATTGCTGCTCACCAGCAGATGCTCTCCTCTGTTGACAACCAAAGACAGATCTCTCAAGAGAGTTGCTTCATTCTGAGGGGTCTTCAATGTCACACGATCAAGTCTTAGCAGAGTGTTGGCATCTGCTGGCTGAATGACTTCTACATCTTGGACATCAACCAATGAAATTCGTGCTGCAGCAGCAGCAGACGTTAGAGTCTTTGAGCTATCATTTAGCATGGTTTCCGCAGAAACATGGTCATCCTTGCCCTGGAGGGAAGCTCCAGAGAGGGAACTTTGCTGGTCCAAGATCTCACTAAATTCACCTGTGCATGAGCAAACAAATGCTATTTAGTACATATGTTATTAATCTCTTGAAGTCTCACTGCAATGAAGTCAAGACATGGAACACTCCCTTGAAAGGACATGATAATTACGCGTTGTCAAAGATCTACCCATCAGCATGCATGCATTCACTGCTTTTGCTAATAACGAGGGTTTTCTTGAAGAATTTCACCTAGACGATCAACAACTGCTGAAAAAGCACTTAGTGACTGGAAACTGTAGACGACAATCGAAAAGTCACCCAAGATGTGATTGAAAGCAGAGAAAGACTGGTTGATGACTCCAAATTCGATTTGGCCAGAGAAATAAAGCGGTGCCACCACAGCGGCAGGCAAAAGCTGGATGAGATATCGATAGGCGCTCGTGAAGAAATCCAGGTTTCTGGACGCTATGAGGAGTTGCTGCAACAGTCCCAAATGGAAAACCCTTTGTCAAAAGCAATCTGGCGATAGTATCTTTTGCTGGTTCTGAGCAGAAAAAACCTCACATATTATACTATAAATAATGCCCTATCAAAGTCTAATTTGCAGCAGGGACGAAAAGATAAGAAGTGGCAGTGGAAGAGAAGGTATACAATTTTGAAGCAGGTGAATTACCACCAAAGAGGGGGCTGTACACTGTAATTGTCAAATGACTGTTTAAAGCGCTGGAGAAGAAGCTTAATCTCACTGCTCTCTCCCCCATAGAAGGCAATCGACTCTGCATTTTCTCGAACGCGTACTAACCCATAGCGGAAATCTGCCTCCCTCTTTTCTTGCACAAAGTTGAGACCCACAAGACTCTGCAATAATGCCCCGTAAAAAATGCTCAGGTGGTAAGTCAGCATGAAACTGAGGCAAGAGAATTCAAGTGGCTAACATAAACACCCATCAGATTCCATACTAGCATAGTAGCCAAATAGAGCAAAAAAACAGCCACTGTCGCCAAGCATAGTCACATGAGAGCATCATTTTCATTCCCGCAACACTGAACGGGTAAGCTTGTTTGAGTATGGTTGAGAACAATTCTAGGAACTTGGATCATGTCAAGGCAGTCTGTACAACTCGATCAATGATTTCAACAGCTATGCCAGACATAACAGACATAACAAAACGCATTTTGACTAATGTAAAACATCATCAACCTGTTTCTGCAATCTATGAACCAGGAGAAATTTGAGCAGGGGAAGAGTTGATGACAGAAAATCATGGGTGTTACCTTGCCAAAAGCCACGCTGATGGCAGTACCTCCAAGTGAGTAAACAATCAAGACCACAAATAAAGGTGGGTATATCCCATACAAGATCCCGCTGAAGGAAATGAGATCGATTGCAGCGTTGAATAAGGCCAAGGCAAACTCAAGAGCTGTGCTTGTGAAGTTGTTGACATCATCCACAATCCGTTGATCTGGGTTATCAATAAGTGACTGGGACTGGATGTTGTAATAGATGCGGTTTTTGAAGTAGCGGTCCATGTAGTAACTGGTCATCCAGCCCCTCCACCGCAAGGCCAATCTCTCTCTGCTAAAATTCCGCAAAACAAATACCTGCCAGTTTTGACCACAAAAGACCCACTCAATACTAACACTAGCACTAGGAAATACAATACAAAGAGCCTCATCTTTGGATGCACCCTGAAGGTCCTAAACAATGAAGAAGATGATTTCAGGACATTCACCTCCTCATTCGTGGTGCAAATGTGCTGAAATTGAATCAGAGATTCAAGCATCAAGGAATAGGGCATCATTGGGCACTCACTGGCGTGCCTGTTATAGTTGCTCCTAGGTAGTATATCAGCATCTTTCCAAACTGTTCCTGGTCCTTACCTAGAAAAGTTCCAATCCAGAGAGCCATAAAACACAGGAATTAGCAAACTTTTTGCCCAAGAATGAAATGTGTGCAACAGATCCAACATGATCTGCTCCTGTTGGCAAATATCACACATCTACAAAATTACAGAGAATTCTCCACAACAACAATTTGAAGGTACAAAGAAAAGAATGATTGCAGCCATAGCCTTATGAGAGTGGCAGTTGGGTGTGTGTCAGTTGCAGCAGCACCAACAAGGTTTATTAGATGGCAGAGAGTTTGAGAAGACTTTTTGTTGCTTACTTGCAAGTGCATTATAGAAGTCCCTTCCAAGGTAATTGAAACCAACACTGATTCCTGTGGTAGCAAGTGTAAGAGCAAAGACTCCCGCCAAGCGTAGCCGTGCTTGCACCTTGTCTTCCGAACTCCAATATGGTGCTGCCACTTTCCAAAACCTCTGCAACAGTGTGTTCAAATCTGAACCAGCTCTCTACACCACCACCACCAAACACCAAAACCATAGAGCCTGCTGTCATAATGCACACACGCACACACATCTCCATGAACTTGAAAGCATCTGTAACAAGACCTACCCACATTTCTCACAAGAATCAGCTCATCATGATCCACAATCTAACACTTCACAGCTCAAAGTGGCAACTCATACAAGGGATCCACATATTGGGCACAAGGAAGAAATAGAAAATGCCAGATCACAAATTCTGTCTCTCCACTTTGTGAAGGCTCTTCATTTTTTTGTTGAGGGAAAACAGAAACCAGAACAGCAGCATCTGCTCTTGGGCAGGCTGGAAGACAAGAGAAGTGGACCACAGCCTCATCCGTCTGTCCAACTATCGGTGGACAATTGTTTCGTCACATCTCCTATCAAGCTTTAGATCTCATGTCCACCAGTAGCAGCTTGCTTGCTTTAGAGAGAGATTTCTACAAGGACCACAGTACAACTTGCAAGCTTGCTGCTGCAAACCCTAACAATTAGCTATGGCTTTTGCTCTTTCTGAAGCAAAAGGAATATGTAGGTACCCATGAGAGAAGAAAGAATCCAAGAGAGAACAACAAAAACAACAACACAGGAGGAGGAAGAGGAGCAGAAAAAACCTTTTCTTCAGATGGAGGCGGGAAATCGGCAATGCAGTCCTCCATTTCTTGTTGTGAAGATGGAGGAGGATTGATCTGATGGTGAGGAGCAGGACCCACATCCGGAGTGGGAGACGAGATGCTTGTGGCGGCATGCGACTGCTGCTGCAAGTGCTTCACGCTGCTGCTGCTTCTTCTTCCCTCTTCAGCCGCTTCTTTCTTCTTCTCCCCATAATCCGAGCTCGCTGCGGTCGTCCTCCGTCTGCTGCTGCTGCTACACAACTTCCGAGTAGTGTTCACAATTGTACAACACATGTAGGGCGACGATTTCTTCAACAGAAAACACATTCTATCACCACCCATCAAAGCGATCATCTTCTGATGAGGTGTTTGAGGACTCAAGAAGCAGCCATGACTTCTGGAACAACAACCCAAGACGCAATTGGAGCGATGCTGATGGCCTTTGAGTCTTGTGCGATGATGACGGAAGCTTGAAAATTCTCCAACCGCCGCATATGAACTTCGATTCCAAGACCACAAGCTGAAGCTCGTCATGGTGATGATAACTTGCTAGGCACATCCACAGCAAGGAAGTTGCTGCATCAACCACCCACCCTGCTCTCTCTCTCTCTCTACCAACAACACACTGCAAAATAGTGCACCTCCCTCCCTCCCGATTGCTATCAAAACTGAAGAAACACCACTCAAAGGATTGTGGATTTGCTGCAAGCAAGCTTCACTTCCAATTCTTCTGTTTGTCTCACCCTTAGACGGCAAGACAAGCAGAGAATTGAAACAACCAAAACTTTCTGAGGAGCTCCATAGAAGAAAAACAAACAAACAAACCCAAACCCTTGAATGAAAGATTATCGTGAAACTACAGATTTTCAAAACACACAGATTTCAACAACAGAAAAGCAATCAAGCGAGCGAGTGCTGATAGAGAGAGATTTGTTTGGAAGGGAGGAAAAGCAGCTGCACAGATGTCTGGCAGACAGTAGTGAAGCAACTGAAAATGCAGACAAAAAGACAGGGTGGAATGAATGGGTGGCTCCCAAGTGGCGGTTTTCTCTGCAGAGTGATCTTAATATGGATAGAAAAACAAACAAACAAACAAACACACGCACACACACACACAAGTTGCAACACGTCCCAAGAGTAATGAAGATGATTTCTGAACTAAACAAAAAAAAATTGTTAGCACCCAAAGACTTGGGAAAAATCCTTGCTCTGTGGTGGTTCTTCAAGAATCTGCAGAACTAAACACACATGTTTTGTGAGCACCAAAGACTTGGGAACATTTCTTGCTCTGGCCAAACTGGTGGTGGTTCTTCAAGAATCTGTAGCTCAGCATAAAACTAATAAGAGAAACACAAAAAAGTGAGGAGGAGGAATTCGAGAATGGGATTTTTAGGATTTCACTCTGCAAGAAAACACCTGAAGGATGAATGAATGGGGCTGGTTTTGTCTTCTATGACAAACACAACACGCAGAGCAAAGGAACAAAGTGCAAAATACTGCTACTCCAAAGCCTGCCTTTAACTCCAAAATGCTACTCCAAGGGCTTTGGGCTCTCTTCTTCTTCTTCTTCTTGATAAGGAATGATTTCCAAAAGCAAACCAAGTCTGAAAACAAGAAGCAAGAAGGAGATTCAATTGGGAAAAATATTGTTTGCATCATCATAAAAGCACTACTTTTTCTTCTTTCTTCTTGTCTCCTCTTTTCTTCTTCAAGGTTCATGACACTGCCAGTGACAGGGATCTGGTCCCTGCTGGGTCCAATCTCTCCAGTCGCATTTCTTCCTTACAGAACAATGCTCATGCCTTCTGCATTTGCCCCATAATTTGCATCTCCTAATTAAAATCAGAGCACTCTGCGCAACCAACCACATTATTGTGTGTGGGATATGATCCCATAGGGACACAGCTATTTTCAAACAAACAAATAATCCCATAGGGACACAGCTATCTTCACCAAACCAATTTCTCTGAAATGCTCACGAATTACTCGACTGCCACTATCTCACTTGTCTTGTAGGAGGTAGTGAATCATGCCAACATCTTGAATATCCTTGAGGTCAGCTCCCTCGTCAAGCCAATTTGCAGCTTGTTCAATGCTTGATTTTTCTTTCTATGATTTGCAAACAAGGATCAGTTAGACCCCTCAAAGACATAGCAGCAACTTCTGTATTGGAAACTGTCTCTGCACCAAGATTAACCTAATGAATATACCACAGATTTGCTAAAATAGAAAAATAGTTGCAACAAAATTTTCCTAATGCAAGAACCAGTTTAGAGCACTGAGGCTTACACACCTCATACAATGTTGCCACAATTGATGCTCATGCTTTGGCATGTTTTCTCAGCAATTCACATAGTTGAACCAGGTGCAAGTTTGAATTGCAACCAAAAGTTTTATCCATGTTGTGCCTACAAGATGAGATCATACTAGGCTAGAACATCCATCTCATTTATGTATGTGATTCCAACAATTTCCTTGGTACATTCATGACTCCAAACCGATTGATACATTGATGTTGAAGTCTAGCACAAAGTGGCAGTGCATTCTAGGGGTTTCCATGAAGGCTTGACTAGAAGTACAGCAAAAGGATGCATGATTTTTTGTGGATTCTTCTACCTCTGCAACAAACACAGGAAAGCAATAGGCCACACATGAACCTGGCTTTTGGTAGCAGAATGATAATTGCACAGACTATACACAATGTGGGTAATGATGACCAATTAAACTACAATTACCTCAGAACCTATTGTCCAGGATGTACCTACTATATCATGCAAGTTGTTAGGATATGCCACCACTTGCTGCATTGTGGAGTTGTGACAGAAAATGATGAAATTGGTCGATATTAAAAATGATATCCTCACGCATCCAGGCAGGTGCTGTGTTCACCAAAGTTCCTAGGGATATGACCTTATACTCCAGCACTGTTTCTTTACATCCTCCCAGGAACGTATTGTCCTGAGAAGCCTCTTCCAGCTTAAATGTAAGTCCTGCATGGTAGAATTTGGAAATAAAAAGAGCTATGAGAGATGTTCTTCTGCATCAAGCATCTCCCAACCAGATGGTCAGCAGTGCAAAGCCACAAGACGTGCACAGAGAAAGGTCATGCCCAAACCATTATCACCAACAGCAAGAATTACAAGACTCAGGAAAATGCCAAGTCCAAATAACTGGGTTACATAGCACTCTGACAAAGGTAACACCTGCAGAGATTTCCATTTTGTTGTGGCTGGCACACAGGGTCAAATAACCAACTGGTGAGATTGAAGAGCACTAACCAGTTGCAGGATGCATAAAGATGATCTTTGGGGGGCTTCCAACCCGCGCCCTTGAATCAGTGATGAGGCTCAAATTCATCATTTGCTGCAGAAGACTTTGCAACAACTTTCTCTCCTCCAGCAATCCTTCTATGACTGCACATTTTCCCAGCAGAAACTTAACAGCGGCAGCAGATGTTGAATGGGTGCTTTCTGTCTTGTACAATTACTTGAATTTTTTCAAACTTCATCCATCATGAAATGGCTTGCCCACAGGTCTCGATGGAAGCTCAACCAATAATTGAACATACAATACAAAGTCGATCACATAATGCATTCACAACATCCTTTTCAACACTAATGCACATAGTGAAAAAGGCACACATTTGAAGTACCTTTTCTAAGATGCAGGTTTCTTGCTGTAAGGTCAGTTACATGGGCACAATATGTTTCACAATCCCTCAATTCATCATTTTCTTTTTTTGAGATCTCTAAGGCCAAATTGCCAGCTGTGTTCCCATTTCCAGCTGTTGGCATTGCAATATCCCTGCACTCTGGAGAGGGCTCACTTGCTTCAACACCTTGTGCTGCACCTGTTAGATGATCTCTGCACTCTGGAGAGGGATCTATTGCTTCAACACCTTCACCATGTAGTACATCCATTTGCTGATCACTTTCTGCTTCAATAATGGCATGCTGCATTTTATGCTCACCCATATTGGTCTCTTGTGTTTCTTTGATTGGAAGGCCCTGTGGGCTCCTGTGGACTCCCTCTTGTGCAGGCACACCTTGTGAAGTTTGAATTGCACTCTGTGGCAGCTGTGAGGAGTGAGGGGAGCCTAGGTCATTTCTGGAATCAACCATCCCTTGTGGCTGTGATGGTAAATCACCATCTTGAGTGTACATCCCTTGCATGTGGGCTTCTTCTTGGGTGGTTTGCATGTCAAGAGGAGGTGGCTGGGAAGGATATAAGGAATCTGGATCATCTCTTGGCACCACTGCTCTAGCTGAGGACTCAAGGTCAACTATATGCTTCTGCAGCTCCAAATCTGCCCCAATCAATCCACTCATCAACCAAACACAATAGTCTCTTGAAACATGTAACAAGTAGTACGGAATCCAACATTTGCAGCAAAGCTCAACAACAGCTGACTTCCAATATTGATTAACCACTAGCACTATCTTCTGTCAACAGATCCACAGAGAGTGTATAATTTTTGAGCTTACTTCGAGCTTGCTCCCTGACCACATCATTTTGGCTCTCAATGTACTTCCGCTCAAACCACCTCAACCTACAATGAGTTCACCATATTATCATATGTTAGAACTCCATTATCAAATTTAGAAGCAATACATCACAGGGTTGAAAAGAAGGAAATGGTGCACCTGTTCTGAAGTGCTTGTATATCTGACTCCTCAAATTGTGCTTTAAGCTGTAGGTTCTCTGCTGATAGTTCTTGGATATATGCATCAGCCGCTGGTGAAAAAAAAAGTCAAAAAAAATCTTTCAGGTGACTTTGCAAAAACACTAATCATCAAGAGCAAAAGCATCCAGCCATTCCCCCCAGAGAACAACAGTTCCTTAGTCCTGTCCATCATTCAACTTGCTCCCAAACAGAGTTTCTCAAAACACAAAGCAGGACTGTCTTTCAGCTCATCCAGAAATAGATAGTTTCACTTCGAATATAAAAAGGTTCTGGGTGATGCCAGAAGATTAGGATTACCCTCACAAAATTCAGCACTGCGATGTTTCTGCTCCTCTAATAAAGCATCTGCCTCTTCTAGCTTCCTGACCTTCACATAACAAAAGAGCAAGATTGAAGAGATTAGTTTGCAATGTGAAGAGGTGCACATTTGTTCAAACAACATTGCTACTGCAAAATTGTAGAAACATTGCCATGTACCCTAAAACCCTAAGTGCAACCAAGGGAGTAATTTTGTGGCAAAACGCCACATTACCACTGAGAAGTTCCAAAGGAAACTAGTACCTTTTGCTTCTTGTATTTTTTGTGCAGCTTGTCATATGCCTCCCTTAGCTGCACATCAACGGGTCATGAAAAACTGGTGGAAATGAAGAAGAAAAAAAGGCCTGGCATGAGACTGAATCCCACAAGCAAAAAGGAACGATAAATAAATTATCCAAATAAAATAATGTTCCACTGCAATTTGCTTGACATGTCCACATGAAGAAAATGCATAAGGAGCTTGAGAAAGTTATATATATATATATATATATACCGTGGGAAGAACGACCTCTGCAGAGAGAGGAGACGTGTTGAGTTCCGACATGGAAAGGATAGGACGTTACGGGAGAGTTCCGTTAGGGTTTGTTTCAGGGTTTGCACTGTGGCCAGCACCAAACACCACAGCAGCAGCTGGCTCCTACGGGCACCATGAGCTGAGGGGGCAACCAATTCCAACAAAAGCTCGTTGAAAACAGAAAACGCAAATAAGCTTTGTGAAAACCCTCTTGCCCTCCTCAAATGCGCACAGTCCTATGTCTGATAAAAAAACCCTAGCGAGAGCTTCAAACTACAACAAAAAAAAAAGGGTGTACAAAACGGAAAGTAAGCCACTCTCGTCCCGAGAATGCAACCAGCGACGGAAGAATCCAGCGTCGTTTACATCACAATGCAGGAGAAAACCAGCAGCAGCAGCAGAAGAAGAAGAAGAAGAAAACTAGCAGGCCAGAACAACTGCTGCATCTTTGGAAAGAGAGAGATGGGACAAAAAGAGAGAGCGGAAAAAGCTCAGACAAATTTCTTCCCCGCACATCTTACATCAAAAGAAAGAGAAAAAGCAGCAGAAGAAGAATACGATGCCGGAAAACCGAGTTTGCGTATGAAAAATAAAGAGAAACACAGGCTCAAAGCTCGCAGACATTTCATCAAAGCTGGCAACTGGAGCGAAGAGACACAAAAGTTTGTAGTTTGTACCGAGTGCGCGCGAAAAGGCTCATGGCGAATATACACAGGCCAGGTCTTGATTGAGATCCCAATCTCAATGGGACGTCGAATCTGTGAACAATAATATGAGTTAAGAACCAAAAAAAATAGATTAGATAAATCAAATTCTAGTTAAGTACCAAAATTGTTCTAAGAAATTGTAAGAATTTCATTATTACTTTTATTTATATTTTGGTTTGTCAAGGGCTGAAGTTACAGACTAGGTAATGAGCACGAGCATGCTGATTATCAAGTGCACAGGTAGTCTCGGCATTATTGTGGAAGGGTGAAGTTATGGACTAGATAACTAGCTCAAGTGCACAAGTTATAGTGAATAATCAAAGGTGTGTGAATGCCAGTGACTTTTTCTTGGTGTCAAATATTTTGGATAAATAAAATTCTGTCAAATTTTCCTTTTTCAAAAAACAATTCACCAAAAAGAAAAACAAACTAAAAGTTAATTCACCAGAAATTGTCACAACTGCCTGCTACAACATGAAAGGTTGCTTAAGGTTTTTCTATTTTCATATTTTGAATATTACCAAATTTGGCTAAATTTCAGTGACTAGTAATTGGAACTCATATATGGGGGATTTGTTGGAATCTTTTGTCTGGTTGTCCATGGATCACTCTCCAAAAACAATTTCAAAAATAATTATCTTATTTTCAAGCCTAACTATTTCATTTCTTTTTTAATAACCGCTTCTTTTTCTTATGAACTTTCTTAATAACATTCTCACCTTTCTAATAAATACCTCCATTTTATAACTACTCACTTTTTTCCCTATCCACCAATGGGGATATGAAATAACAAATTAACATGTGTTTTTTCATGTCCATGAAATGTATATTAATTTAAATTAAATTTGACATCGACACAAATAATGATGAATTATTGAAAACTGTATGAAAACATTAGAAAAAATAAAACAGTTGATCGTCACTGGTAGTGCCCAGCAGTGCAGAGCTCTAACGTTCTTATGGATGGTCGTCACTTGTCACTTTGAGCAACATCACAACTTTTTTATTAAAAAAAACATGGGTGAGGGCCAAGACTATTCATGGTAACCAGCACACTTGAGCCCATTACTGGACATACCCATCCCTCTTGAGAATCAAGATGCCCTCTTTTCATCCACGAACAAAGAGAGCAGTTATGAAATTTTCATTCAAGTGCTTGCAATGGGTTATGGGATCACTGGCCCAATGAGAACCCAAGGTGAAGGTGGTACCTTGTGCTACTAGTAGGTTGCTAATGAGACAAAGGTCAAAGGTTATGGGTTGTAATTCACAACCTGACAAAACATGCATGACTTTGAATATGGGTATTTCTTACATATATTAAGGGCAAAAGCAATTAGGGTAAATATGATTTAATCCATAAATTTTGTTGGTTATATTTATTATATGTGGCGCTTCCCCTTTTTTTTTTGCAATTAGATTGGTCCTTCACAAGATTTTTTTTAAAAAAAAAATTAGAAGTTCTCTACAATATATGTTTTAATGTGAGGATGAAGTGTTATTCCCCTTTCGCCCAACTATATAAGTGAGAAGGTGAGAACCTTGGGCGGGCAAACCATATGAGGTAGAATTGAGGAATGTTAACATGTGATAAACATGCACATGTTAGGAGTGGTAAGTAGTGTTTTTTTATTCTAACAAATTCTTGCCATTTTGCAAAAAATAAAATGACATATCAACATCAACAAAGAATGTTCTTTGAAAAAAAAATGTAAACTCGCCAGATTTTGAAAATACTTTTTAATGTAAATTTGCCAAATTTTTACCTTAGGCTATAGTAGGTAGCCATAGTATAGAAGGATTTTTTTTTTAAATCTACTAAGAAAATGTGCTCTGTAGCCAACCATGGCCAAATCTTGTTATTAATGGTCATCACTTTAGCAACATTGAAATATTGAAAAAAAAATACTGGTAATATGTGTGTTCTAAGAATATATTTCACAAAACTACTTCAGGCCTTGAGTTTTAAGCTTTTGGGTTAGTTCAATTATATAATAAGCAAATCACTGATATTTTAGGTGCAAATACATATTGTACGAAATGAGCTAGGATTTTCAACAAAACCTGACAAAACCAATGATGGAAGGCATGAAACAAAAAAGTGATGTGAACCCAGGCATTCGTAGTAGATGTGACATTAACAAAAGTTTACTTGACCAAGAGTCTTCCCAACATGGGAGCCATGGCTCTCAGAGTGCATCTAAAGACAAAAGAGGCAGAAGCAAAAGCTGGTGTTGAAACAGAATATTGAAAACACAAGAGGTAATATGACTTCAATCTCTGAAAGCTTTGATTGACACATAACATGGAGAAAATATAAAATGTCCTTTTGATGTAACACCAATCGTGTCTCAAAATTCAACCATCTTACCTCATACAATACCAAGAGCCCAACATTGGCCAAGTGCAGGCAACCCCAGGTCAATAATGGAAGATTAACAAGAGAGTTCATCTGTAATCCAAAGTACTTCTAGACTACATTTGAGGATCTTCGTTAATTCAAGGACCAGTTGAAGCCTAACATGATACAAATTATGCAAGCATGGCATACTTTTCACTAGACTAGCTCAATGTGAAACTGAATATAATCTGATTGGCTTGATCACTCCAACACATAAAAAAAGACACTGGCAAATTACTCAAGAACTAAACCTCCTGAAGTGTAATGATGCACCACCCCTTAAAGCAAGAGTGTACACATGCTCAAACCAGTTAGGATGCCCAACTAAATCATGCCCTAGACTAAGATCAAAGCTGCAGTAAGAGAAATAGAATATACAGGATGTATCAGGACAATCAGGCCTTCAGACCCTTTGTAATTCCATATGCAATCGTAGAGAGATTTTCATTCAATGCTGAGAACCCCTCAAGAACTTTTTCAAGCTTCAGGTTCACCCGCTCAAGAGCATACAGCTGAGGCTGCCGACCTTCTTCCAGATCACCCACTCTCTTCTCCACATGCTCCATATGCTGTGTAAGAAGCTCCATCATAAGCTCTGCCCGATATTTCATTGCTTCTTCCCTTCTTTCTGATGACTGCACATTTTAAGCAGAGTGAGGATCTTTAAACAATCTTTTGTCAATGTAGAAGTTACTCTCAAATCATTTGAATCAGGAGTGGACAACCCATAAGAGCTCTCTTATTTCCAGGTCAAATTCAACACAGTAATAGAAATTTTAGCACATGATTGCTATACAGAAAGAAATATTCCAAGGGAATAGTTTGTTCATATTTCCATATGGCTAGGAAGAAACTATAACTCCCTTTATAAGTACCAAGAATTTCTCAATAAATGACAATATCTCTCATGAGAAAATCTCCACACTCACAATTAAGGAAACCAGGACCAGACTAAAAACTTTTCAACTCATAGAAAAACACCCAGGTAAGGACAGAAAAAACTGGGAAGAAGAAAAACTCAGAAGGGAACAATTAGAACAAAAAGAACCATAAAACTAGCAGTATGAACAGCACTGACAGCATCTCAATTTTTTCGCTCAGGTACCATCAACATGTATGATAGCAACTTTTCTATCACAACTTACCAATGGACTTCATCAGTTTCCAGTAGGTACAGGCCAGTGTAACCAGTAGCCTGTGGATTGAGTTTCTGTCCCAAGTGCAGAAGTAATGGAAGACTCGGCCATTGCACTTGCTAGCACATACCACCATACAAGGGAAAACACATAGAAAACACAAAGAGAGAAAACAAGAAATAAAAGAGGCCACATGTTAGGGAGAAAAGAACCGAATATAACAGACAGAAAAGCTTAAGACAAATGAAGACAAATTGGGCTTAAAAAGGCAACCCTCTTACAAGACCCTACGAAAAATCCTTCCAAACTCTTGAACACTGAAATTCCAATAAGAAATTTCTCTTTATTGAGCAAATGTCCAGTCCTCTTCAAAAGAATCTTTAGAGGTTAGGCTTCATTCTTCAGAAGGACAACAAGACACATCATCTGAGAAACTGAGCAAACTTCAGAACTAAAAAGCTTCAAGAACCTCTAAAACTGACTATTGATAATACCAAACTTAGCAGTAATAGAGATATTGGAATGATCATGAGGTGTACAGATCATGTCAATACCGAATACTCTGGTTAAGTACATTCATCAAAGACATCATACAAAGTACCTTAAGGACTTTGATTTACAGCTAAATCTAATAAGTTACAAGAGAAGCCATTAGGAGTTTGATTGAGCTCACAAGACACTTTAGGGTGCTGCCAAAAGAGTCTTTGTCCAGGTACAAAAAATCTCAAAGTTCAGAAAGTCTGGGGTTTAAAATATCATCCACAGACATACAAACAAGGGATAATCTCTGAAGCACAATAGGGCATGTCTAGGAGTTCAAGACACATCAGAAAAACAAACTAAAGAGGTAGAAATTTGCCAAATAAACTGGGCAACTATTAGTACCCATGGGGACACCAATACATTACCTATAAGCAGATTGACCAAGAGAAAGGAACAGATTGTCTATCAAAACTCTAAACAAGAGATTAAGTTTGAAGCTTCCACAACTTCAAAGCTATGGAGAGTCTCAAACAAACTTATCTCTTGTGTATCTTAAACCACAAATGCCTGAAATTAAAAGCCCTTCTTTGAACCAACCAAGACTTTAAACAATTCATTTCTCAATACATACAATTCAAGTGAACCTGAAAATAATTGACAGATAACCCAATAATATGGCTATGGATGTTTTGGATCTGACAAGTTAACAGCAACCAATCAGCAAAAATGAAAAAGAGGAAACTAAACCCTAAAGGAAAGAGGAAAATGGACCAAAAACAAAGCTGAGGAGCAGATCAAATGACAACAGTCATACAGATGTTCAGGACCTTCAACAGCAACATGTATGGTATTGACCACCTACTATAACATCCCCACTGACTTCATCAGCTCCCAGCACTCAGTGGACACTTATGTCAAACATAAACCAACATACTGAGCTTCTGGTGCAAGACCAGCAGCAATGGGAAAACTCAAACATGATACTGGCTACCTCAGCAAAACCTAAAAGAGAAGGAGAACACCAAAAGGGATTATGAACTAACCTGGAGCTGAACTTTCATTAGCCGCTGCATCTCTTTGACAGCATTTCCACAGTCATTCACACTGTGCATTGAAGATGGCACTTCCTTCCCCAGTAACCGTGATGAACGCAGATTGATTGCTGGGTTTTTTACTGCTTGTCCTACATGTGCCTCAGATAATGTACCTCCCTTAGGTGTAACAGCCTGATTCTTCCCAGAAACCTCAAACCAGACATCATAGAACTTAGGCTTCAAAAGTTCCCTCCCTGCAATACTGGGGTTCCAAGATGGATCTGATCGTGCAATCTTGGCAGACATGTACCTGCAACACAGGGAATACACATTTTTAAGAAGCTAAAAGACAATATCTATGACACCAGAAAAGAAGTCTAACAATGTCCAGCCACAAAATTCATTAGGGAATGGCACATGGCAAACTACATTTCCAAGAAGCTAAAAGACAACATCTATGAATGCCAGAAAATGAAGTCTAACAATGTCCAGCCACAACGTTTGTGGACGAATGCACATGTCTTATATACTGAGGTGCCCTGTTCAGAGCTTCAAAGACCTCTATAAAGACACGCATCACATGATGACACATGTTCCAGTTGTGAGTGAAAGAGGAGCTCCAGAATATTTGTGCAGGACCTCGTTGCCGAACTTTGAATTCAAACTTCAGCTGTAAAGCCCTCACATTATCTTGACATTTTTACTCTTATGGTATAAATTTTGAATGGGAACAAATCCTGCACATCTATTGCTTGATACTAATGATTTCTGGCAGCAGCCTGCTGTCAGAAAGTTATTCTCTCTCTCAGAAGTAATGCTTTCTGGCAGCACAGTTTCAGAACACAATTTGATAAAAGATATATTGCACCTTAACCTTGTTTCTGTTAGGTTCACACCAACCTGTAGTCTGAGCACTCACGCCGAACACTCCAGTACTTGCTCTGACACTGCTTTTTGGAGAAATGTGATCCAAATCTTTCCTGCATGGCCTTAAGAATTGGTGTCCATTTTTTTTGATACTTAACCTGGCCATTACTCTCTTCCCATAAGCGCCGGTGTATACTGTCATAGGTCTCAAATAAGAACCTCACAGACTCATCAGTCCATGTCACATTGCCATCTGCATCTTGTCCAGCTCGCCGGCGTTTCTTGTAAACAACTTCCTTCTTTACTTTATCTGACTCACTGCTACTAGATCCAGACTCTGATGAAGAACCTGACAGTTCACAATCCATGGAGTCTTCCCGCTTCTTTCGTTTGATCCTCTTCTCTCCCTCCTGTTATCATTTTGATGACAATGTTCAAACATTCACAGAATCTTGTCAGCCAGACTAAACACCGAAGAAGACAAGAGCGCAAATCAAAGAAAATATCACATTAAATACATGAGGAAGAAAAATAATGTGCAGAAATTGTCAACATGACTTTAGCTTGCCTTGAAGATGTTCATATGTGAGTGCATTACATCTTTGGAATTCTCATTCCTGAGATACTCCTTTGACAGCTCCCTCTTCATGTCACCCTTTCGGCTGCCTGCATCAGAATAGATTGAACTGCAAGTTACCTCTGGAGGAAAGTATGAATCCAGAGTAGAGAGTCACTCCATCTTTATACTGGGATATGCATGCTATGCTGCGTCTAAATCTCACTTAAAGACAAGATTTTTCAAGCACCATGGACTTCAAGACATGAGTTTGTCTGCACATTGTGATCATTAGGGTGAATGGCATTTTTCAGCAAGGCTCAGTAAGTTGGGAGAGCCACCCACCCCTCCAACACATATTTACAGGTATGTTTCCAAAACCACTCCAGAACTGAATCTCAAATGATAGAAAGAGAGTGCCTCAAAGATATGGGTTATTGCCTTTGTGTCTTCTCCATTTCTCCTTCCCAGAATGCCTTTGCTTGCCAGCCTTCTCTCTCCCATGGGTTGAGTGATGCAGCTCCTCTTTGCTGGACTCATCACTGTCACTGGACTCATCATCGCCCAGAGACAAATCACTAGTGCCATCTCTATCTCCCGCCTTCTCTCGGTACAAAATGCCCTCTCCAGGCAATACTGGCACCTGTGAGCTTGTTGATACAATGACAGCCTGCTCTGTGCTGGGTGCAAATCCTTGCAAAAATGTCTGATGACCAGGGAGAACTGACTGTGAATTGCCCACCTGCCAGTTGAACCCTGAGACGTTGTAAGGCAAGGAACACTGAGGAGAGAACAGATGCACTGGCGAGAACAGAGATGGCGTTCCAGCATTGCTTGGCGAGAAAGGAGGCGCAATGTACTGTGCAAAGGTTTTGGAGGGCTCCTCAGAATACACTGGAGCACTGCTGTCAGGTCCTCTTCCTCCCCTCACTTGTGACCATGGATTTCCACCATTGTTTTGAGATTCTTGTGCAAACAAATTCTGCAGCCCGCTCTCCAAGCCTGGGGAAGTCAAAAAATCTGAAGACAAATAATGATTTCTGCATATGGAATCTACAGGAAATTTGAACCAAGGGAAGTATGGAACAAATTTCACTTAAGTTCATGCCAAAATTATGTAAATAACTAATTGGCAAACAAATTGCAATTCCAAGATTTCATCTAGATGGATGTGTTGCAAAATGACACAAGAGAAGAAGGCCCATGGAGGAGACAAAGATAGATGTGGGTAGACCCTCTGCAGAAGAAGTATACCAGTTTGCATCGAAACAGAGGCATCCAGGTCAGAATAGAAAGACTCACAGGTAAATGATTAGATTGTGGGAAGGGTCTGTTGGGGACAAGCAACTCATCATCATTTGCACTCCAGCTGACATCCCACACTCCCCAGACATCAAATGCAAGGTCATGACATGACAGGCTTCCAACCAGCATTTTACTGAACACTTCTAATGCCCTTGATTGTCAACATATTCAAGCATCATCAAGGCCAGTGTTGAAAGCATGACAGATCAATACAGAGAAATGACCAAGAAATCTGGCTTATGCCAGAAATGCCTTAGGCCTTTTCAAGCCATGTTGAGGCTGTATGGGAAGGGCATGTGACAGCAAGAAAAAAGTCAAAGCACTACTCAAAAGCCCCTTCAAAAGAAAAGTACTTCCAGATAGACTGACTGGGATGACCTGGAACCCACAAGACTCAGTTTGTTACATCATAAAACCAGTTGTACACAAACATCACAAGAACAGAAATCCAATAATGCCACCTTGTGCGGGGACATCTAAAAGCAGTCTACTGTACCTAATCAATGGTTCTCCAGATTCCTGTGGCCTTGAATGCTGTTGAGAGCCAGCACACTCCTGGCCCCTCTCGGTCCACAAGGTCAATGCTGCACACAGAGGCAAACCTTCCCATTCAGAACAAACTAGATTCTCTACTTCCCACATCTGAAAAACAGATGACCAAGACATGATAACCAGACAAAGAAGAGAGCCAAAATACCTACCATGATTGACAAATGAGGCATTGTTCCCATTGTTACTGGCTGTTGTCGGTGTCTTCATGGAGGGTTGGCTATTGCTTAATGAAATTGATTTTCTCTGCAGTTGGGGAATGCTTCCATTATTCTCCATCTTGCTGGAGCTTGAGGCCCACCAGGACCTGTCACAAGGGACACGCTATCCCCTACCTGAATCCTTGTTCTGCTCAGGTGGCTTGACTGCTGAATGGTCCAAGTTGCAGGACAACTACTGCTCTGCTATGAATACAGGTGCACAGTAGGGTGTTTCTTGAAGTTAGCAAAGAAGGGGCAAAACAAAGCTGCAAGGATTAATCATCTCCATCATCATACACTACTCAAAAGAAAACAGAAACTGAGAAAGTGTCACTATTGTGTGGAAAGGCTATCATCAAGAACACTGGTTCTCATGTCTACTCAGACTCTCCCCTCCAGAAAAGATGTTCCGAGAATTGATGTCTCAGTAAGTGCATTCTGTGTGTGTGTGTGTGTGTGTGTGTGTGTTTGTTTTGCTTCCTCCTCTGAGATCCACCACACCAACAGGCAAACAATCCTCAATGGAAAGATGTAAGGGAATGAGAAGGGTACACAACACCCAACATGCGGTGTGCATGACACACAAAAACCTAAAGTACTGAATACCAAATGAAAACAGAAGAACTTCTTGTTGCACCTCTCTTGGAAGAGAGACCAACTCACCCTGGTAGGGTTGCATGGTGCCCTGTAAAACTTCCAACATTTCCACAGTGCACTATCTCTCTCTCCTAATCTGCATACAGATAAGACATATATTTCAATTATTGGAGACCCCTAAATAGTTAAACCCAGTAGAAACCTCAAGCACACTCATTTTAAAAGGTAACAGGGAGAGAGATAGATGACTTCTTCCTGAACACCATATCACAAGAATTCCAAATTCCTGACAAATAAACAATTCTTATGAATGCTAATATCCTACATAGATAGCACTGCAGGGTGTGACCATCTACTGCACTCTGACTTAAGATTGTTTGATCCATCACAACAGAGGCTCCACTGTCACCTAAGGAGTACTTCCTTGCAAAGGACAAAACAGGAGATCAACTACTTGGGCTCAGCAGATGAAGATGACTACCACTAAGGAGTGACAAGTCTCTCTCCTGAAGACATGATGTCTCATTCAGATATGGAAAATGCTTCCTAGTCACCAGAGGGATCGTATAGTCACCGAGGGTCTGAGAGGTGTCCTCAAAACTGTTGCTTCTGCAAGGGGCAATTTGATCTTAGAATCCTGCTACCTAGAGCTACCATGGTTCACAGTCTCCGGCTGTCACTCAGCTCACCTCAAACGAACCTTCTCGTCATCTGTAAACGGTTCTAAGGGGAAATTGATGCGTCGGTGGATGTGGAGCACTTGAGGGGCCGCTTGCAGATGTCCCAGAAGAAAATGGCTACATAAGGATCGTGGGCCAACGGCAAAAAATCCAAGCTGAAAAGCAGTCTAAGTACGCCAATCGACAATTCCGCTACCTTAGTGTGATATTGCGGGGAAATGCACTTAACGGACGTCTGAAACTACGGGAGAAATACGGAGCTGTTGTGAAGATACGCTGAGAGTACAAAACTGTAAACTCGAAAGAGATCATCACAACTACAGAAGCTGGTATATGCCACAGAAGAATACACGGGAGGTTTCCAGTGGATTGCGAACCAAAAAACTCCAAGAAAAACCATGTGCAAATTGAATAGCGGAAAAACTTTCACAGACAGAACAGGTGAGATTCACAGGATTCAAACCACATATCAGATTGCATGTCGGCACACAAAATAAAAGCGATGACTCCGATCTTTCAAAACATGAGCGAAGCAATAATCAATCTGACTGGAGGAGTGAAGGAACTCACCAGGGGAAAAAGTAGTCCACCGATCTGTAGCTGGATTGAGGCTGCTAAAAGAAGAGCGAAACCAGTGTTGCAAAGATCACAGCATCTCTCCCGTCCAGCCGAAAACGGTGACCGTGTAAGATGCAGCAAACCGTGAAGAAAAGAAGAAGAAGAAGAAGCAGCAGCAAAGCTTGTGGCAACAAAGCCGGAGTTTTTCCAACCAGAAGCAGAGTCGAAGATCTGAACCAAAGGAGTACTGTGCAAGAGAAAAGAAGCAGTTTGCTGTTCCTCTTGATCAGGTTGCAAACCCCACTGCACACTGTCCTCGCGCTCTCTGTGTCCCAAGGTGCACGACGACACCCCCTCGTTTGACGGGTGACCCTCCCTTCTCTTCACCACCCGACCCGACGACTCAAACTTTCTTAACCTTGCAGGTTTTTTAATGGATTTTTGTTCCTTTAAAAAAAAGCCCCTCTTCCCCCGCCCTTCCACCCCCATCCCCCCCCCGCCCCCCAAAAAGCAAGACTCAATTTTTCACCTACCAATTTGACAATGAAAATTGTGTGAAATGTGCTTTTTATAAGTTCATTTTTTTTTTCATACTAATATCATATGTTTAACACATTTACAAATATGATTTTTTTACGATTTTTTTTCATTTTGCTTATATGTGTTTTAAGTGCACAACAGTCATGTGCAAAAATTACAAACCTACAAAAATTCAATTTCACACAATTTTCATTAATAATCGTTGGATGAAAATTTTGTGATTAACAACATCAATCAGTCATATGATTATTAAATCAAATGTATAACATGTACCAATTATATTTAAATTGCTCTATTTGCTCCAATCATGCATGAATTTGATTTGTTTGGCTTTAAACAAATAATTTGTTTGTAGATTCATGAAAAACTTACTATGTTTGTGAAGGTTTAGCTTTGTTTTATGCTTTTGTTCAAATTGGTGATTTTTTTTGTTTGCTTGAATGTTCATTTCACTCACTTGACTTGTTTCATTCACAAAGAATTCATTCATTTTGTTCAACACAAGCCATTTAGACATGTTTTCAAAACTCAAGTTATTTCACTTGTTTATTTTTCAAGTCCTTGGATAAAGGTGTAATCACACTTGGTGTTAGGGACTTTAGTGTTGAGTTCCCTCACACCATGCTAGTCATTTAGGACTTGTACTTGCTTATCATAACCATTTTAGGTTAAGCTAGTATTCACTTAATGTTAAGCTATTGCCCATTCAACATTAAGTGCCACCTCGGATGCCACCTAGATTTTCATTTACCACTGACTTAACATTGTGTGAATGCACCATAAGTTCATTAATTTCATATACCCAATACCTACAAGCAATTCATTTGTTGGTAGGCTGTTATATTTACTCCAGTTTCTATACATAACATGAACTTCATCTATATCAATCGATCAAGCAACATGTACAGAGAACAATTGTAAACCTTAACCCCCTGGGACAAACAAAATCACAAAGCACAGAAAACTAAAGTATGCAGCCATCATGTGCTTTTTCTTTTGGGGGCATAAATGAACTAAATCCATTGAAAAAAGGGCACACAACAACTGTAGATAGAACCACAATTGGCCGGTTGAGGCTACCTCATTTTGGAATGCTTTTTGATAATGCACCTTTTAACTATTCTTGATCCCTTCCTCCAACCCCAATAGCTCACATCGTGAATGTAAGCAACCCTGCACTTTGAAAGATCCTCAAGGCTCCTTTGCTACCACATCTGCAAGGGAACCATGAACATCCTTGTGTAGGGCAAGGCCCCATATGGGCCAAAGGAGGGGCATTCCCAAATAAAGGGCTTAGGACAAGTAATACCCCTAAGAGGTTAAAAAGATAAGGAACATTTTATAAGAGATGTCTAGCATACCATTTAATTAAAGATTAATCACATGGGCTATTTTCTATGTGAACAACACCATGGTATCTTGGCAGCTTCAACATTAATTATATTATTTATAGAAATGTTGATTTTTTTTTAACGAAAATAAAGAATCTTTTGAAATATTTTATGTTCAACATGGAACCTTCAAAATTAGTTTATTATTTGGCAGGCATGTGTTAAGGCTGCCCTTGTATCATGGTAGGAATGTTCTTTGCTATTTCATATTCTCATGTAGACTACCATATGAAGAGGTTTCATTGTCACCTAACAACGGTGTTGGGCACAAAGGATCAAATAGGTATGTGAGTATTTGACAAACCAAATGTTCGTATGTGTGTGGGGCCCTTAACATAAATGTGTGGTGCGTAAAGCCTGAGGCTACATCTTTACTGGAATAAAGGCCCAACAAGGCAGAGCTGAGCACAAGCCCAATTCTGATTAGCCCAGGCTTAATTACCACATGAAAAGATCACAGGCCAAACACCCACCATGGTTTGGCAACAAGAAGACAGGAAGTGGGCTTTGGGCCAAAGACCCACCAGGATGTGGGAAACAAGAAGACCAAGGAAGTGGGCTTTATGAAAATTATATAGCCCATGGAGAGGGTAAGTGGGCTTTATGCCCTACATGAAATGGACAAAAAGCCTATGTCCTGTAACAAGGCATCTGAATACACACTTTAAAAAAATTCCTAAGTCTTCATGAATAGGAAATTTTGGTCTAAGAATGGCAAGTGTAAAATGTCATCAAGTATTTACACACTGAAATGAAACAAGTGAAACATCATCTAATCCATGAAGTAACAGCAATGTGCAACATTGAACCCAAAATCCAATGTTTCAACAATCTGTGTTCAAAGTGTTCTATGCCTAGTAACAAACAAGTAGGCATGTGTGATGTGTGCCTAAGTATATTAAACCTCGTGTAAGATCACCCATCTCAATATTATTTTAGTCAAAGTGGGCTTAATTTTAAAGTTCATAGGGAACATTGATAAATTTATCTTAATTCGATTTTTAACAATGAAAAGTGTTCCAAATTCAATAAATTTTGCTTCGTTGGTTTGAAAATTGCAAAATAAACACACATGCACACTACCTTGTTAAGGGCTTCTGAGCAATACAAAGGGGGGAGGGGCTAGAGTTCGAGAGGGTTACAACATGGTCACATCTTAACAAACAAAACAAATGAACATCTAACATAATATACAGATTACACAACCTTATGGCCATGGATGTATTAAAGCATGTATGCTTGTGCCCTTGTCATTATGCATTGATAACATCACACATCCCATGCATGTATTAAGGGGCTAAATTTTATAAATAAATAAATATTGTCAACATATCATAAACTTTAAAAAGACACAAATGTGAAGCTATGCGTTCTGCTTTCAAAGGCCTACTTCCATCTAGAGGCTGGAATAGAACGCATAGCAAGCAAAAAAAAAATTTTTTTTTTTTTTTTTGGTATCACGGACACCCAGGTACATAATTGAATTGAACTACCAAATTTGAACATTTGATATTTGAATTAGACAAATAAATAATTGCCATCTATCACAATATTATAAAAACAACTTTGCATTAAATTGAATGCAAATGTTTCAAACTAAATAAAAATGATGTTTCTACCATGTTTTTCAAATAAACACCCTTTAAGTGGTTGTCAAAAATGACATATCTTGCCACATTTCTCATCAAAACATTATTTTAAATTGATTGTCAATGTTTCAAAAACAATATACACTTAGTTATCACATGTCCAGTCAAAACATTGAAGGTGAAACATTATGTTATCCAACACAAATTAAAGTGAAGGTAAAGGTTAATTATGTGAAATTTTTTACTTGGTATGACATGCTTCGTGGCAAGTTGTGTGCATGTTTCTTTGGATTGATGATGTTGGATTTAAAGCACCATGGTATGTCAACATTTTGTTATATAAGTCAAATTTCAATAGTTCGCTAGTTTTCTTTTTTCCCCTAGTGATCTTTTTCTTTTCTTTGACAAAGAAATTGAGAAAATTTTGAAATTTTTTGCTTCTTTTGTTTGGTTAAAATTTTCCAAGATTTTGATTTTTTTTAATTTGAAAACATTTTTTTTAATTTGAAAACATTTTTTTAATTTTTAATTTTAAAAATAAAATAAACACTATAGTTCATTGTGAAATATTATGTTGATTGTTTTCTTAATGTAAGGTGTACAAAAGTCTGATCATTGTTTCATGTTCTAGGTTTGAAGGTGATGATACCTTTGAACCAACTATCATAGTTTTGAATAGTTAAACAAGATGGTCAAGACAAGTCACCAAGTAAAGATAGGTGCATACCATGATTATCACAATCTTGTGAAAACTCATTAATGATCATATAATGTTCATATTAGCTTGTGCAAAAACTGAGTGAATTTGGAATCCCATTAAATTGCAATGCATTATAAAATAACTTCTATAACTATCAACCCAAGTTTTTTAAGACCTTATGATTCAATTGGGTAATGTTTGAGGTTTCAATGTCAATAAAACATCCATGGAAACTCATTTGTATAGCACACTATGAAGATGGAAATGAATGACATGTTCTAACAAACAATCACCTTAAAAATAATTATGCATGTTGTTGATGACTTTTAAATAATAAGGTACATATCATTATTATCCGAGCATTATTTGAAATTGTTAATGAAATTTTCATTCTGCTATTAGTTTATATGAAAATTCTAATAATATATGGTGCCCATATTTTAGAATCACACATTTTCAATCACTAGCCCAAATTTTTGAAATAGCCTTCTTGTAAGTTTTATAAGTTTAATGTTATGGGATTTCACATCTCATTGAAACATTGATGACAAATCGTTTGCAACACAAAGAAGGTGAAGGGTGGATATTTTATGTCACTTATTTTATGTCAACAATTTACAATAGCAATAATAGTTTTATGCAATAAATAGCTATACCATTTTTAATTATTTTTAATTCAAATTATCCATTAAAAAATCAATTTTATTATTTTGGGTGGAAACACAATAAAATACACACAAAAAGGCATCAACCCTAAACCCACATATTGAAATGCCATAACAAATACAAAGTGAAACACATCAAAAGTTGAATTAAAAATTTGAATTTACAACTTTCATGTGCAAAACAAAATCACAAATGCACACATCTAGAAATAGGTCATGAAGCAAAAATTAGTCCGTATGCACATAAATAGTTTACAAATGCACACATGCATATAAATGGGTCATGATTCAATCTAGCTAATGAATTTTGATGCATGCAACCAAATGATCATAAATCAAAATGCAATGAAAAACAAATGTCAAAAGTCAAAATTAAAACTTTGATTTGCACCATTCATGATTTGCATAACAAATCAAGTGTATAAAACCAAATGAGATTTGCTTTGTAACTTACAACCTCATGAGATGTTTAAACAACTAAATTCAATATATATAGTAATTGTTACCAACTTGCAATTTTATTTTCCTTCAACATTAATATCCCAAATGCAAGTGCATCAACTAGTTATTCCTTTGAAAATGGCCAACCTTTCCTAAGTCTTTTTGTTCACCAATTAGTTTTACCTATGCAAATTTTAAAAATTAAGGTTGCAAAAGACAACTTTCTATTGCATCGTTCGATTAGTTTTTGTAAATCATGATTAATATATCACTGATAATAATTCCAAAACAACACTTTTGCAAGTTCATGAACACCCCACTATAGAAAATATATATTCAATTTCAATTTGAAATATCAACATGACAAGAAATCTATTTAGCCAAAGAGCAACATTTGGGAACGTTTATTGCATGGTCCTTCCACCGAGTTAAAGACTTGATGGCCTCCTATTTGGAAAACAATGTAATGAAACATTAATAGTTCAAATGCAAAGTTTCATTAACCTTTGAAGTAGACATTGGAACATCAAAAAGGAATTTGTACACAATTTTGTAGCTTGTAATTCATTACTACTAACATCAAGATTTAAAAATAAATGAAAATTGACAAATAAAGGATTCATGGCCTTTTTTTTCTACTATTAAAAAATAATCTTAATTTTATCCTTTCCCAAAATTTTATAATGCATTACAAATTCTTGCAAGGAGGATCATTTAAACTTGAGAATAAGTGCATGTTATAAGTTTTAACATTCAAAAATGCACACATAAAAAAAAAATTGTTTTGATACATGTTGACAATTTTCACTACCATGAAAACATTAAAAATTTCCAACTCTAAATCAAAATCCTTATGCTACAAAGGTGATTGGACCCTTTATGTTTGATTGAATTTTCCTTTGATTTTAATGGCAACAAGCAATGCAAAAACCATGAGCTAGCATCCTCCAATATGGTTTTAAACATAGTGTTTCACGATTAATGTGAAAATATCGGTGATAGAATGAACAATTACCTATGTCAAGCTAAATGATATTCTAGATTGATCTCCATGTGTGCTTGTATGAAAAGTTGTAATTTGTCCTTAATTGTTAAACATAAGGTATCAAAGCAAACTTTTTGATAAAAAACATTACATAATATTTGAAAACCTTGGTCACACTTCCTAGCTTGATGCATTGAGACAAGAGGTTGTGTGGGAGTTCCACAATACATTTAAGACAAGCTTTTCAACTTGAACTCATAGTCACATCAAACTACACAAACTAAGGAAAAAAGACAATTAGTGTTTTGGAATGAAAATGGGACATGGGCATGGACAAATCACAATCTAATCCATGAATTCACAAAACTCACCATGGCCTAGACTTATGAGGAATCATCATTTTCTTCCTTATGATATAATGTGTCATTTTTTGCATGGGCTACATTGAAATGGTCATTCTTTTCAAAATTTCAAAGTGAAAGTCCAAAACTACCAAATTATAAGTCTAGCAATTTGGAAAGCTCATAAATTTTTCATTTCACATCCAAATTGAAAATTTTCAAAAAAATAATAACATCCCTTTAAAAAATATTTCCAAAAATGTTTCATATTTTTCAATCAAAGGTGATTTGACTTTTTAAATTGTTATCCAAATGGTCGATAGTCATGTCAGCAATTTGATTATTAACTTTTCAAATGACTTAACTTATATTACAAATCTTTATTTGTGAATATGGCCTCATTTTATCATAATACTTGGCAAGATCTTTTGAACCAAAGAAAAATATTGTTTAATGTTTTTTTTTCAATTCCGTAATGGAACTAGGGTGGCAGACATACCTAGGCAGATTTTGATTTAACAAACAACTGTTTTTTAGAAAAGTATTAAATGCGTAGGTAGTAAACATGAATGTGGTGACACCCTATTCAAAAAATCATTTTTCTATCACAATTCAACAATTTTTTTAAAATGGGAAATAATGACAAAATATTCCTTTAAAAATAGTAAGTTTCCTTTTGACAAAATTTCCCCCAAAAAATCATTGGTGTGGTCATAGTTATACAACCAATCTTCCTACAAAAATCTGCAAAAATTTCCTTGTTCTCAATATTCTTGATGTCACTTATTTCCTTATATCCTAGGGTTGTTTTCTATCATTTTTTTTCTTTGTGCAATAGGGATTGGGTTTTATTTGTGCCAACTAAGACAAAACACAAAAGAAAAACATGTGATTGCTTTTAAATTGCATAGAAATTGACTTCATTTGGAATGGATGCAAAAACACCACAAACAACATCATGCATCATTATGCATTCATTACCATGAACAGATTTTAATTGATGGATATCTCATGGGCGGATGTGCTCAATAACACCATGAAAGAGACCTCTTATTGAAGGATGGGAAATCCAAGCCGCATTCATATAAAGACTGTTTCATTAATAAACAAAACATTAGCAAGACAACCTTCAACTATAAAAAAAATCTCTTACATAATAAAGGCGATTAGGGGGCGAGAACGGCCAGTTTCGGCATAATAGGGGATCAAATGTGTAACTGGGAATGAAATTTTACAAAACGAAATAACGGGGACCCAAAGTAGTTTTTATCACCAATTTTGGAGGTAAACTGAGTTTAATCTTCTCTTTCCTTTTTCCTGAGCGCCTCCGTTGCTGCTACATATATTTTCACTGCTCGTACCTGTAGAACTACTATAGTTACTCTCGAACCTTGTGCAGTAAATGCTGAGTTTCAGCATTTCGTACCGAGATTTAATAAAATCTCCTTACTTTGCGGATACCACCAAAAGAAGGGATAGTGGGTGAAAGCACAGGGGATAGGGGGGTGAAAGAGAGGGTGACTTTATGAATAACTTTAATAATTAGACAAAAAAGTAGTTTAATCAGAGTTAATGTTGGTTAATATGGTATAAGTAAGATGACCCAATACACCTTAGTTTGTACCACATTCTTTAAAACCTTAGGGACTTAAATTGAAATGAGACACTAAACATTCCCCTAACGAGTTTTGTCCAGCGCAAAAAGTGATTGATAATGCTTAGCCTTGCACAAAGCCACATGATTTTGCTACATGGATTGACACTCTTTTTAGGCTAAATAAATAAATTATTTGACTACTATTGACACAACAAGACAAGCCCAAAAATGCACGGAAATAGCTTTTGTGCCGGCCGGGGGGGGGGGTCTCTTTTAGTGCTCCCATGGAAACACCCTAAGTTGAAAATAATACAGGAGTAGTGTCAAAAAGTTGTTTCTTTTTTTGTTTTGGGGGGAGGGGGCGTATATTGTGTCTTTAGTCTTGCCCACTCACATAGGCTAAATTATTTTCCAATTATCACATTGTTCCACCAACAACAGGTGGCACCAAAAGAGCTTGACAAGTGCTCACTATAAATAAAGCTACCTATCTCATCGACAGGACAAATTAGGGTTTGCATTTCATTGCAAAGTCTCCTGCCAGAAATTTCTGAGAGCCGATCTCAAAAGTGGCGTTACTTAAGTTCCTGAACACTAGCTTACTTTTTGGGTAACCCTAAAAATGGAGGGGAACTTTCCAGGAACGCACTCCCATAACAAAAAGCTGTCATGAAATTGTTGCCGTACCTACATCATGAGCTGGAGTAAAGAAGATACCTACGTACCTACCTATCTATCAATCCATCCATCCATCCGTCCGTCCCCCACCTTAGGAGAATCTGGACCGTTAGAATATACGAATTTTTCATTTTTAGCTTTTTTTGGTATTTTTTGGTCTCCCCCACTAGAAAAAAAATTTAAAATCTACCTAACTACATGATGACGTCAGGCTACCATAGTCATCTTGATGTCACCAGTGGCAGCAGAGTTGCTTTTTTTGGGGGTTTATTTTTCATTTCTAGCCAATGGCAGGCCAAGGTTCACATGACCATTTTATATTATATTATTAGAGGTTTCCCCTCACGCAAAGGACTGCCTGGATTTTTCCTTTGTATTTTCAGCTCCATTACCTGCCTGAAGAAACCTGAGTACAGGCCCTTCCGTGATTTTCGACCTGTTCCCGGCCTACCAGCCTGGGCACAGATCTCAAATCACTGAAGGGCCTGTACTCAGGCCCTTCTCCTACAGTTAACTGCCTGGAAGTTCCGCTCGGGGTTTTGAAAATAAGCACCCCTATGCTCTGGCTCCAGCTTGGGCAGTTTGCTTATTTTGGGAATAACCCACTCCTCATCCTTTGGTGGTCCTTAGTGCAGGCCTGATCCATCTTTTTCTCGTAAGAGATGAATGATGCCTGAACGCATTTTGGTGCTGCCCATAATAATAGACTTTGGGTCTGGTTAGGCACATTTTGGGTTTATCTATTAAATACTAATTGTATATTAAAGGCCTAAATAATAAAAGTCTGTAGTGGGCAGCACCAAAATGTGTCTGGGCATCTCCTGACAAATCTTGAACAAGAAAATGGGCAGCGAGGGAAAAAAAGAAGCATGCAATACTTTTGTACTGGCCTTCAGTATTGTAAGGACCTTTTGCTTATTTTAACTTCTTCCTACCAGTGTGAGCCTTACCAGTGTGAGCCTTACCAATATTGGTCCATGTTTTCTCTTTCAGGGAAAATGAATACCTAGGGGAGTACCTTGGTAGCTTCAACATTATTCAAATTATTTGCAGAAATGTTCAAAAAATAATTTCTTCAAAGAAAAAAAATTTATGAAGAAAAAACAGAGAAATCTATAGTAATATTCAAGAATATTTTATATTTTCAACAGGGAATCTTGAAACGTTAATTAATTATTCAATGGACATGTGTTGAAGCGGCCATTGTATTATGGTACCATGACTGATAATTGACAGGTTTTGTCGAAACACACTTATTTATTTGAAATAAGATGGTCTGGCAGGCCCCCATTTGAACACTGTAGTACTTAGGGGCCAACTTTAGCACCTGTCTGTCAAATAATTAATTAAATTTCAAGATTTCATTTCAAAAATTAAACATTCCAAAAGATTCTTCAATTTCCTTCATAAATTTTTTTTGGAGAAAAGTAAAATTTGAAAATTTCAGATTTTTTTAAAATAATATAAATTGTGCTGAAGCTGCCAATTTTTAAAAAGTTGCTTACAACTCAGGGCCATCCAATTTTGAGCAATCCTTTGAAAAATAGTCTCATCTCCAATTAGATTTTTGTGAGCTGCCCACCATTTCAGGTCACCTGCGTCACAGACTGTACTTGTCATACCTCATGCCTGCCATTGGATTCCATTGTAGTTCAGGGCTGAAATTTGCTCAACAAAGATTTTTTTAAAGGGTAGCACCTTACTTTTTAAGGTTAGATAAGGTAATAAAGTTATTGGGAAAGTCACCCTCGCTTTCACCCCCTATCCCCTCTTTCAGTGGTCCTAACTCAGCATTTAATGCACAAGGTTTGAGAGTAATTATAGTAGTTGTACAAGTAAGAGCAATGAAAATGTATGTAGCAGCAGTGGAAGCGCTCAGGAAAAAGGAAAGACAGGATGAAACTAAGTTTACCAACAAAATTGGCGAACAAACTAGTTTGGGTCCCAGTTATTTGGTTTGTAAAATTTTGGATTCCCAGTTCCGTGTTTGATGCCCTCTTATGCAGAAACTGGCTGCTCTCTACCCCTAATCTCGTGACTTTATGGATTACTCTAATGTCTTTATATATTTCATACGAATATTGTAAACACATCAATCAAACAATGCAAAACCATGTAGGATGTAGGGTGTTGCAATCACACCCTCCAGGTCTGATTGATATGTGTAGTGTCCTATGCCTATGACTGGACCATAGATTTGTCCAGTCCCACATTTTGGTGTCTCACCCTCAAGCTTTACTCATCATAAAGCGCATGGTGAAGGTTATCATGAACCTAAACATATGTCAAGCAGAACATTTACACATGAGGGGGAGCATTCTTTCACTTATTCCTTAACATTGGAGGGATCTTACACTTACTGGTATCTTACTCCTACAATGACTAGGTCTAAGTCCTTCTTGCTTGTAAGGTGTGTACGAAATGTAATTTTCTCCTCTTTTTTATTCTAGGGGGGTTCATGGATATAAGGTGCGCTCAAATATGTTATAGGAAATTTGTTGTGGAGAGGAGGCAAAATGTTTTCCCTAGGTTATATTCCTTGAAGTAAAGGTGCATAAGTAAGGCCCTGTTTGCACTAGAGCTTGAAAGCCCATAATCATCAAAATAGAAAAAATTATGATTAGAGGAAAAGTCATGTAAGTTCACTTTAAACAAGGTTGAAACACCAAAGGATCAAGGGAATATAAAATGAATGAAAAATCAGCACTACATGCATTCTGGATAATGTTTCATGGTCGAAGGGGCTTGCTACCAAGCCACCTCTTCGAGGTGGTCATTGCAACAAGCCACTATTCGACATGGGTGTCGAAAGAAGCTCATTATATAGTGAGTTCAAAGAAACCATGATTGTTAGATTTTGATGTTTCAAACTCAGATTTTTTTTTAATAACTCTTTCTAGTGGTGAGTTGGACATTTGTTAGACCATGAACTCAAATAGGCAAAGATTTTTTTCTCAAAAATTTTGTAATATTTTTTTTGAAGGTGGGCTTGAAATTTGTTAGCCCATGGACCAAAAAGGTAATGATTGGTTGGAGATTCTACAAAAGAAAATTCACAAATTTTAATAAATACTTTTTGAAGGTGGGTGCAAAGTTTGTTGGTCCTAAAAAGTTATGATTGGTCGAATTTTCAATTTTTTTTTCTTAATTTTAAAAGTATTTTAAAAATAAAAGGTGGACACAAAGTTCGTTAGCCCAGGGGCCAAAAAACAATGTTTGGTCAGATTGTTTTTACAACTTTTTTTAAATTTGATGATCCATGGTGATCCTATTTGTTGAAATGAAGAAAGTGGAGAAAGAATAAATGGAAGGAAAATGGTGAAAAAAACAAGGGAGAAACCTTAAACTAGTAGTTTAAAAAGTTACACAGAACAAATTTTACATTATATATATAATATGTTGATACCTCAATAAAGTCTATTTTCTCTTTACATTACACTTGACAACTCAAGCTCACACATAAATGATTTCTGAAATTCAGTCGGACTGCCTTTGGCTGTGTTTGAAGGCTCTCGACATTTGGATGATCACAGTCTCTCACCATAGTTTAAAGGGGTACTAAGTGCTGAAGTGACTCAAATAGGTAGGTAGGAAAGCAACATCTATGAGTGATTCCGCGCCCTTGAAATGGGACTCTGAAATAGAGCGCGTTAAAGCAGCAATGGGTCCTCAAAGTACCGTCTGCATCTTCTTTACCATGACTGCCCCAAGTGCTCAACCAAGACTTGTCTGGTGATGATTGGACACATCTTGGTGCTGCGGCTGCCAGGACACAACTTTTTGTGTCTTATTATACACAGTTTGGGCATGTAATGAACACTAGGAGGCGTATTATGAATCGGTCAAACCCCCAGAGTGTGCATAACAGGACCCAACAATTTGTGTCTGGGCATCAACCATCGGATCAGACCCAAGGGCAAACAAGAAAAAATAGAAGTAGACTGTACTTTTATAATGTCTTGAATAAGGATCCATTGCTGATTTAACATCCTCCCTCTGAAACCCGCTGAATTCATAGCTCAGCGCTCTACATATGCGAGGGAGAGAGAGAGAGAGAGAGAGAGAGAGAGAACGCCAGCTGGGGCCAATTCTGGCTACTAGGGTGAGCCTCTCTGAGCATGCTAAGCGCAAGTATGGGCCCTAGGGTGGTTGCTTCATAGTATTACTGGCAAGGGTTCCACAGTAATGGCAAAGCATTTATGCAGAATTTGCTTGGTTGCCTTGAGATCGAATCAGCCACTCAGGTAGATTCGGAACAATTAAACATGCTAAAAAAACTGAATGAGTGTTTATGCTATTGAATGGGCACAGTCCACGTTGTTATGGGCTCGCGCCAATATGCAGCTAAATCGTGTTCCCAAATCGCCACCCTTGGTTCACACCACAAGAGTGTTTCCCACCATTGATTCATATTACAACTAGAACTGGCAGAACCAAAAGTGGAACAAGCAGATGACCACTTGCCCCACCAAAATTTGGAACATCAGTTTGCAATGATTTCAAAAAAATTTAAATTAAGTTGTCTTGAGTTTGGCCAGCTGTAGACTAGGAGTCAAGGCCACTGTTCAACTGAAATCAAGCATTCCCATTGGTCCAAAAGTTGAAATCAGCCTGAAGGGCTTTACACAATTTCATCACGTTTGATACCATAGTTACATTGGAGAAGTTACTTGCTGCAAAATCTTTTGCTAGTTCTATCAATCACTTAGCTCATTGTTAGCCCATTTTTCATGCTTCTTCGAATGGGCTCGACCTCCCTTCATCCTTTTGTTGGGATGTTGGGCACTAACTGTTCTTATTCTTGTCACTTGTTTCCAATAGGATGATTGCTATATTTTTCACGATGTAATAGCACATGTTGAAATTGGCACTTCCTCATTCCAAATGGCAGTATGATATGTCCAAGCCATGTTACTCTAGGTTGTCCACTCTTAGGTCCCACCCTTTGAGAGCCTAGTGTTCAATTTTATCCCCAATTGCAAGCTTCTTTGGCATATCACCTACACAATTAGGAGTTTGCTTCACTTTTAATAGACATTCCTTTGGATATCGTGCGAACAAGTTTCCGCTCATGTGTGGGTTCAAAGGCAGGCACTTGGTTATTAACTCGTCCTACCACACCTACATTTTGTTTATCTTCGATTCACTCTCTTACAACATTACCTACCTGTCTTGGCTTTCCATGTCCTATAGTTATGAATATTTCACATTGTCAATGTGGTCATACCATTGATTATCTAAATACCCATTTACTTTGGTGTCCCTACAGGAGTGAATGTATAGTAGCCCACAACACATTTCACAATGTTATTACAGCTATTGTTTTGAAGAATGGAACACATGTTCAAAGGGAGATTTCCCACCTTTTCCCTTGCCACACCCAACAACAAATGGATATCCTTATCACCAAATATGGCTTTCGTATTTTGATGGATGTTGTTATTGCTTATCCAACCTACACAAATATGGTGCAACGAACATCAACGATGACATCACTTGCAACGATGATGGTTATTCAAAAGAAGACATGATCATATGTTAAATGAACACTAAACGTTGACTTCATTCCCCTTGCTATTGAAATGTATGAGTGTTTTCATTTTTGTTTTGATTCATTTTTTATCGCTTGTGCACAAACTATTTCGCACGTCATCAATGGCCTTCTTTAGTCACTTCGATGTTTATTTTTTGCTATCAATAACGCATGTCCATAGCCCTGTAATGTGCACAAGTCACAACAATTCTTCAACAGGTTGTTGCAATTGGTTGGGGTTCCTCATTTTTTCCACACATCATAACTAGTGTGCCTCAATCATTAGCTAATTTGTGGCAAACGATAGCTCTTTCATTTTAGGTCTTATTTGTTATCATTGATCGTCATTTCATAACTATGGGTCCTATTCACATAAGGTTTTTACCTTATTTTTGTTTTTTCTTTGGGTTATGTCTACTTGTGCTTCATTTTTTTTGTATCTTTTTATGGATGGGTTCTTGTCTTTAATTTTTATATATAGGATTTTTCTTTTATTTCGCTATGAGAGTGCAAAAATGATATCAAATTCACCTAGAATGGAGTGAGACACCATCGTTAATGCAAATTTCATCTTGTTTAAGGGTGGAACAGATGAAAGTGCTTTGCAAAACAATTATTCTTCATCCCCACACAATAAATGTACAAAAATAATAAATCCACCCATCAATATAAATAGTCATTATTAAATGGACCCATTCACCAATCATTCCATCCAACATTTTTTATTAAATTAAATCTGATTTTTGGGGTTAAGGTGAAAATCAATTCACAAACTAGACCACTAAGCCTTAATGTATGTGATATGAATTAACCACCATCAAAACCTTCTAGGCCACTATTTACCAAGGCCCAATCGGAACATGAAAACAATGGAGACCATGTGAAATATAATTTTAGGCCTTGACTAATTAGGAAAAAAAAAGTCATACTTTAAAACATGTGGATGGACAAGTCCAATTTCCACACTGGATAGCTCAAAAAGCTAATGGATACTAATATAATAGAGATAAATCCAACATGGATTCAATTTGCAAAATCAAATGGTAATATAACAAAAAACAACATATGAAAAAAAAAAATTAAAAAAAAATGTCAAAAATATATATAATGATGGTTTACAAAATAAATAGCAATCCAACACAAGTTCCAACCTTGAATTATAATGCAATTCAATACATCAATTGTATTCCCTTTGCCATAAAAAAATTTCACAATAGCACTTTGAAAGTGATTATTTTGTCAATTCCACCAAAATCAAAATGATCAGAACAAGAATGAATCCCAAATCAAGATTCATGAACAACTCTTCTCGCAAAGCCTAAGTGTTTCATTTTCATTTTTCATTGCACATTCCACTTTAAATCATGTATGGTGATTTGTATTCCCACATCACCAAATCTTGACCATTGGAACCATTAACTTGCCATATTTCTCATGATCAACTTGGTTTATAACAAATGTTTAGTTTTCAATAGGTCATTGTTTGAATTGTAGGTTATTTCAACATGGGTTATAAAGGCCATTACTTGTTCTACTTCTATTACCCCTTCTTCATCACCTAAAATTTCAACAATTGATTGATGGCCATGTGCATTCATTAAACCTAAGGCATCATATGTTTCCTTTGAGCTAGGACCCAAATGAGGCCATCAACCTCGTGCACCACCCTATGTGATTGAAGTTATTTTTTCACAACTACTTTCTATATTGGGTCTTAAATATCAGCCACAAATAACACTTGTCCTCCCACCACCCAATTAACTTTAATTTTAAAATTTCCAATGCAACCTCCATGTTGCCCATGATATGTTTAAATTTTCAAATGTTTTCTTGGTTTATGGAACTTACTTGGGACATTGTAGAAGGGAGAGACATATGGGTTTGCATGTATTGGTAGCCTTCGTGCATGGTTCACAAGCCAACAACCATATTCATCTCGCCAAAATGTTCACACCCCATGCATGTTTGACAAAATCCATGATCCTCAAAATATGATACAATTCATCAGTGTGAATGGGATAGCACAAACCACACTCGCTTGTTTAGGGATTATTTTTGGGAGAATGTTTTTATAAATTTTTGTATAAAAATCCTTTTTTTTTTGAAATTTTTCTTTATATTATCATATCAAGGTTTATATAAAATATTTCAAAAAATATTTCATTTTCAAAAGTTTTGAACCCCATTTACAAGTCATTTTATGTTTTAAAGCAACCATTATGATGTTTAATGAATCCTTTTGAGAATTTTTTATTTATTGGATATTTTTCAAATTAATTCACATGTTTCAATGATATATTAGGAATCTTACAATGTAAAAAAATCTTAAACTTTCAACACGAATAAGTTGCCATTCTAAATGTGAAAATTAAACAAGCATTACACTTGTTGTGGCTTTTGTTTGTGTGACTACACCCTCATGGCCAAATAAGAAACAACTAATATTTTTATCAAAACACCCATGTAAACCAATTTTGTAATCACAATAATTTAGTCCCTAGCAAAAGACCGACTACCTTGTATGAAAACTTAAACAATCCCAAAATCAAAGGTTGTGTGACATGCAACCCCAACCTCCTCCACATTGTAGTGGTTGCCATATGCCCACATTGATGCATATGAATAAACTACCAAAGATGGAGGTTGTGATAAGTGAATAATATCTTTGTTGATCATTTCATTGCAATCCAATGCACCATGAACATGGGCTTGTAACCACTCACCAAATGGGGGCACATCCACAGCCAAGTGTGGAAAAAATACACATTTAATCTCACTTCTTTGATTGTTTCTAATGCAACAAATATGTTTTCATCGACCTTCTTCCACATGAACTTGACATGCAACAAATATGTTCTCATCAACCTTTCATCCACATTAACCCGACATGCCTCATGTTCCTTACAATAGTACAATTTTACTTAACCCTAAAATTTTTGTGAATGGATTAAATCAAGGTGAAACCATTACAATAAGGAACTATGAAAAAGGTGGGTAATATTAAATAAATATAAGTTTTTCATAATGATGGGGAGTACTTGGTGTTCTTAAAAATTCCACACACACAAAAATTTCATAATCAAACAATGTCAACTAAACCATTGGTTTAAGGTGCAACAACAAGTAGCATGTGTAATAACATGATGGATTGAATAATGGTGTAACAACAAAGAAGTGCAATACAAAGTGGATATAATCATGGGTGGAATAGCAAAAAAACTTATAACAATAAAAAAAAATGCAACATTAAAGAAATCACAACAAAAAAGTCAATATAACCATATTTTTTAAACTTATGAAAATTGCAATAAAAATATGCATCACAAATAATTGCCTTCAAAAAAAATAGATGACTTTGTTAGGTATGTAAACCCAACTAAGTTCTCCAAAAATTAAAGATGAAAATCAATTCACACTGTATTACAATTAAAGGACTTAAAACATAATACATAACAAGACAATACATTGATGTGAGATATTTCAAAAACTCATCGAATTAACTTTTAGGTTGCTATTGAATTTTGGAATACATATTCATGGATTAATCATATTTCCTGACTATTTAGTATTTTTCTATTTGATTTCCTTTGAAAAACGTCACCTGCATCAATTACCTCCTCATTTAGATCCCACACTCTCTTCCATGTATGCTTATATAGTTGAAAGCATTATACACAAAATCCCAGAGCTTCAACATACATGTACCTCATTGTCATGCAACCTTCCAATTTGGCTTTGTTCTACACATATTGTTTCACACTCCTAAATATCTTTCAACTAGATAACACCACCTTGTTACAACTAGCCCACATATATCTAAGTCATCCACCAAGTGAATAAGTAGATGAGTCATAATGTCAAAAAACCCAACGAGAAACCACATTTCAAATAAGGATAATGTTTTTGCAACATACACCTTCAAAGAAGGTATGTCACTTCGATCCATTATTTTCACATGTATTTTTTGAAAACATTTACCTAATCATATTACAAATCCACAAGGATTAGGCATTAAAATGTTTCTTATGCATGCAGGTAATATATATTGTAACATGACATGATGGTCATGGTTTTTCATCGTCATCAATCTTCACCTAGCCACACTTTTTTAATTGCAACTACATACCATGTTGACAAATTAATGGAAGAAACAAGTTCCAAGAATTATTGGGTTTCATTCGTAGAAAACACATATGGTGCATTTGGTTTCACAAAGTTAATACACTTTCATTGTAGCCATAGCCATGGATTCACCTACCTCCTCCATGTCCCTAGTGTTTAGTGTGTCTTTTTCCCCAAATAGATGCTTGAGTACATTGTCACTTACGTTTTGTTCTACATGCAATGTGTACTTTGTCAATAACTCTTACACCCAAACCAAGACATGGAAATTAATAACAATTG
>Ga0209611_10000240_pt1 | contig 72594 bp, 57 predicted proteins | sample S1TSphgellanicum_3_FD_187693 | JGI IMG/M metagenome (GOLD analysis project Ga0209611, IMG submission 187693) | Host-associated microbial communities from peat moss isolated from Minnesota, USA - S1T2_Fc - Sphagnum magellanicum MG (SPAdes) (version 2) | ecosystem: Host-associated > Plants > Peat...
AAATTTGATTACCTATTCTACTGGGTCATGGGGAGGTTCAATAACTAGTTCGACTATTTCGCTAAGCATGCCTTCTAGTTGTAACCTTGGGGGTGAGTCCTTGATCCTCTCCACCGAAACCTCTCAGACTTTTGCAACTTTTTCTATTGTACCAGAATCGATTTGACTTTCCGGTAGAGGTTGGTTGCTCGATGTTTCTTCAGCTCTTGTCCCAACTTCATTTGCAACTCTTTGCAAGTCGATTTCCATTTCTTCTCCTACCTTACGGGCTTCACTTGCTTGTGTGGCAAAGGTGGATATGGTTGGAAATGTCACAATTGTTGGTTGAAAGTTTAGCATTACCAAATGTGGGATTGATTTTTAGTAGTGTTCTATCAAAAGGATATAAAGCTTTTCATCTTTTCAACGACTTGTGAAAGTTCCTTCCAAGATCTTCGTGACCTGGCCTTTAAGCGATTCCCATAGCTTGGCCTTGCTCTTTTGGCCTCAACTCTAGTGCATTAGCAACTTCGCTTTTGCAAAAGCATGTTCCATTTGCAATGATTTGAACTTCGCCATCTGGTGGTAATAGAAGTCTGCCTTTTTGACCTTTTGGGTCAACACAAACATTTCTTCCAAAAGGGCTTCAAGGTTAGCACTCATCAAAGGAAGGTGGGCTCATAATTTCTCCACTTCCTTTTGTAACTCTTCCTTTTTTCCGGTTACTTCTTTAAGTTCCTGTTTTAACCCTTAAATCTGTTTATATAGCCCAAGGTTAGCCTTTTCGATGCAGGCCAATTGGCCTTTAGTGGACTCCAAACTCTTTTCTACCTTATCCAACTCTTTGTCCAACCTCTTTTGCTCCTTTGACTCCTTTTGGTGCTAAACCTCTAGTCGATTTCGGTCCTTTTGTAATGCGTCTAGGTGTTCCTCTAGCCTTGGAATAGCCTCCTAGTAATCCTTTTTTGGGCCTCTAGTGTGTTCAACTATAGACGCAATGCATCAGCCTCATGAAATTGTTGTTCCAGACCCTGGATGGTTCTAAAATCCTTCTCATTAGCTGCCTTAAATTGATTGACTAAGGCTTCTAAATCTTGCTTCTCATCAAAAATATTTCAATTGCTTTCTAGTAGGCCATCACATTTTGTTGCCAAATGCTGAAACTCCATGTCAATATTCATCACCAACAAGATGTACAAATTGGACATCATGAGGTAAAATTCCAAATTGCTTAATGAGGCATGGATTACTATAGCTATCAAACTTTGGGGTCTAATTGCCTGTGGTGTTTCAAAAAACACCAATAGGAACTAGAAAATATATGTTCTTGGTCAATGTGACAAACTACTGGTTGCCACATCGACACCAAAATTTAATTTCAATACAGTTTTGACATTCGATAAAATATTCACAAGAATTGTTTCGAAGGAAAGCATGTCGTGCAAATGCTACAACAATCATGCTCTCATCTCCTGTTATGCCAGAAGGGTTTCCTTTGGAAATGAGATATCCAATGTCGCAACCCTAGCTTTGGGCTCGCGACCAAGGCTAAGGGGGTTGCAAGGTTGCGGGCCAAGAGGAAGGAAGCCTGGGAGTCAAGGTAAAGGCATTGCAAGAGTGCGGGCCAAGAGGAAGCCCGGGAGTCACATCACATACTCCCGAGAGTGTTAGAAAGTGTGAGGGAGTATGAGGGAGTGAACCCTCACACTCCCAAGGCAACTCCCACTTGGGGAGATGGACTCCCGGTGGACTCCCGAAACTTCAGAGAGCGATTGCAGGGGTCAAACCTCAATTTCATATGGCGTTCTTTATATCATTGGAAATCTCTTAAAGCGTAGATGTCTAAAATGGGCTCGCATTGCTCATTTGGACATCTGAAACACAAGTTATGGCCAAAAGAAGGGCCGGGAGTCGAATTGCCAGTTTGACTCCCAACCACAAAAAGTCGGGAATCGACCTGATTTATTTAGCTGCAGGGGGCGTGCTACATATCGTTGGAAAGCTCTCGACGAGGGCTACAACTTTGCTTTAGACCGCATCACGATCCAAGGTCTGATCGCAAAGTTATGGGGCTCCAAAGTCGCGAGAGTCCCATTTGGCGCGATTTCGGGACTCCCACAGGAGTCCCAGGAAAAATAGCCATTTGGATGTAGCCTCCGTGGAGAGCTGCAGAGTATACTATAAGGGGGAAGGTGGTGGCTTCCCCCAAGTCCGGGCTGTGGTGAGTCTTGTGTGTCCATGTTGCCCGTGGCTCGTCTTAGCACCAAAGGTGCTCCAACTTTGCACTAACCACTTTGTGTGGGTTGTGTGCAGGCCCGTGTGAGTGAGTGAAACTTGTCAACTCTTCCTAGTCCTATACCAGAGCTCCAACGTGCCCCTCTACCCCTCAAAGTGTTGTGAGCTAGGGAGCGTGCTCCGACTCCTCCTTTTTCCGCTGCTTTTTACTTGGGCTCACATTTGAACCCCTTTAAGGAGTTGGGAGTGCGTCATTTGGTATCAGAGCTCGGGGAGAGCTCGATCTACTTATTGGGGAGTTCTGATGGCACCAAAGAAGTCCTGCAAGGTAGTCCAAAAGACCATGGTGGAAGAACCCGCCCAAGACCCGAATGTTCCACCCCAAGCCATGAGTGGGGAAGAACAAAAGGGAACGTGCGAGCGTGCTCCGACTCCTCCTTTTTCTGCTGCTTTCTACTTGGGCTCACATTTGAGCCCCTTTAAGGAGTTGGGAGTGCCTCATCCAATGTAGGTTCCAAATCTTTGTTTTTAAAAGGACTTCCGGTTTGGGTCCTTTTCTAAGGACTCAGTGTTGTTTTCAATGTTCATTCCACCAACATGCACTTCCTCTGTAGAAGATTTAAGGTGTGACCACAACTAGCCCAAAGTCTAACTATTCAACCTGGAAGGATAATTTTTAGTTTTGATTCATCTTGTTGTGGGTGGCTTATTTTACCCATTGGATGTTCCAAATTCAAACTTTCCTCCATATCCATAGGTGTGCCTCGTGATTACACACCTAGGCTTGGTGGCAAATTTCTCTTCCACACTTCAATTGGCAAATTCTCCTCCAATTCATCCTCCTCCTCTGAATCCAGTACTTGAAAGCTCAAGTCCACTAAAAACCATTTCCAAAACAATATGTCCAGGATTTGCGCTCCTCCAAACTCCACATCTCTAGTGATGTTAGATTTGTGGGGACTACCCAAGGCCCACAACTTGCTTTGAAATTTGTTGAACATGATGCAAGCCCAATTGATATGCATCGCAATTTCGACGAATGCTACCAAGATCATGAGCTTTTTCACCACGTAAGTGAGGCGACTCCCCTTCAACCAGATGCCTTGGATTAGAGTGGGCATTCTAGCAGCATACATGCCCTTGAGCATGGACATTTTCCATCCTTCATTATCCACCAAAGCTTCTAGTGGAGCTATTTTTAAGAAGTTTAGGTCCTTTTGTTTTGCTGGTAATTTCAAATGCCTCACTTGTGATGAGTGTTGTATCTTTGATGAGTAGCACCGGAACCCCTTGTACTACCGATTCTATCACATCTGTATTAGACCGGATGATACCTTGGATAATTTTTTTCATTAGAAGGCGAATGGGCACGAGCTTAAGACATAGAAGACCTCCTACTGTTATCTACTTTGCCCAAGCCACATCCCTTCCAACTATCCACCTATGCAATTTGTCCATTTTGGTAAAAATGACCTTTTTAATAAAAATAGACACTACATATTTCTCTCACCAGTTTACCTTGTCTAGGGTTATCTCCCACTCAGAATCTAGCTCTGCCTCTCTTGAAGATTGGCCTCTCAACATCTTTTTTTGCCTTTTCCTCTCATGATGACTGAAAATGATAAAAATAGTGGACTAAATACAAAAGGCAACACATGCAATAATGGGAAAAATAGAAGAGGAATTGAACACTTGACAATACTAACAACATAACAAGATAAAAAATTGGCAAGAAGTACATGAATAATTAAGTACTTAAATAGGAAAAAAGTCTAAGAGTTGATGGCCTTTCGGTAACGGTTTGTCTTAGGTGACTATTGGAAATAATTGCGACCATTTTTGGGTAATTGTTAAAAATGGTTATAACCATTTTGCCCGTTTAAGTTATAACAACTTGCCTTGGTAACAATTCTTTTGTAACAACCTTTGATAATTGTTCTTTTATAATCGTTTTCGTAATTGATTATTCGTAATGTTATTCTTTGACCTTGGTTCTTCACAACAAGTTTTTGACAACAATTAGCAGTAACCATTTCTTTGTTGACAACATCCATTTTATCAAATTTGGTGGTGTCTAATTCGTCACTTTTGGTGTACATGTTTCGTTTTCCTCCAATGTGTGAAGGAGAAAGTATCATTGATTTCTCTTCTTGGATTCCCAATATTTGCATGGTTGTTTCCAACATTTCCAAGTACACAACGTGTACCATCTAGCACTTGGCCTATTCTTCCCCCATCATGTTTCATTATTCTCTATCCCATCTAAGGTTTGCTCGCATCCTCTTTCAAGCAAAGAACCACCTATGCCACACCCATCATTTTATGATGGAAAGGAAACCGTTTCTTTCACTTTTAGTTTTGGGTATATGAAGGATGTAACTATTTTTGTAATATTTGTTTTTGGAGGAGCTACAACCAGATCCTTATTTCGTTTTGATTTTGGGCCAAAGTTTTTTTTTAATGAAGTAGTATTTATATGACCCATTTTTGGTTATTTTTCCAGAGTAATCTAAACCTTGTTGAATTCTAATTCATTGTCAAAAAACTTTTCTAGTGGAGTTATAACCGGATGGCTGTCCGCTTCTAGTTGTGTGTCAACTTCCATTTTTGGTTCGTTGTCCTCATTCCATTCTTGTTGTTCACTGGAATCTCCCCCCTTTTGTACCCCTGATTCTCGACCTCAAAAAGCTATAGAGAGTTGGTAGGGCTTGAACTTCTTTATAATTACAAGGATGGGGTGTGGGTTGAATTTTTTTACCAAACCAACAAAACAATGTTGTTGGGGAGACAGTATTGGATTTAGTACGACCTGAACCATTGCCATTTGAATTTTCCTTAGTGAGTTTTTCTAGACTTTGGAAACCACAAGAAATGGTCACCAAGGGCAAAGGATTTTTATTTGTAATGTTGGTGCACCCATTCTACCAGGTTGGATTGTCGTTTTGTTTTTGTTTCAATAGCAACCTAACGAGATTCCTCCAACTTTTCTAAGTTGGTTATTTGATTGGATAGATCATGTATCGAAGTGTGATCCGTTGGATTATTCTTTGAAGGAAAGAGATATTTTGTGGGCATTAATGGGCAAAGCCCATATACAAGTTAAAAAGGGGTATGCCCGGTGGTGACTTTGAATGTTATTAGGTAAACAAATAAAATTGTGTGGAAATGTTCATGCCAATCGTCACACTTTTCATTTACTAGTTTGGTGAAGAGTAGGCCAATGATTTTGTTACTTGATTTAGCCTAGCCATTCCCCTATGGGTAGTAGGTAATGGAACTTGTATGTTCAAAAAGTGCGTAGTCAAGATTTGGATGATATCATTGATAAAATGCATGCCTTGATTGTTAACCAAGGTTAGTGGGCAACTAAATCACATCAGGATAAATTTGTAAAGGAATCATGTTGTGACCATTGTAGTGTTGTTCCGTAACACTTTGGCCTCCACCCACTTGGTACTATAATCAATTACCACCAAAACATAACGATTACATGTGTAATGACCTGTCGATTTGATGGGGCCTATGAAGTCAATGCCCCATTTTGTGAAAAGCTTAGTAGGGAGCATTGTGATCAATTTAGCCAAATTGGTGTGGACCAAATTGCCCATCCGTTGGCAATTATCACAAGATCTGTAATGGTCCATAACATCCTTCTAAAACATTGGCCACCAATATTTAGCAACCAAATTTTTTCAGATGGTGATATCTACTAAAAAATGACCTCCACCTACCCCTTCGTGCATTTCCTGAAGGATTATTGGAATTTTTTCCTAGTGGGAAACATCAAAAAATCTAGTCATGGCCTTGTTTATACAAATTGCCTTGTTACAACGCACAGGGTAAGGCCTTTAAAGTCAATTTCTATTCTAATGTGTACGAAATTGGAAAATCTCCTGTTTGCAAATAATTGTGAATTTATTGCAACCACGTTGATTGGAGTAGGAACAATGGAGTGTCAACAATTTGATCTTACACTCCACTTAGTTCATTGGATGTTGGTAAACGGGATATTGCATTTGCAACTAAGTGTGATGTTTTAGGTTAATATACCATTGAAAAATCATATTCAAGAAACAACATAAGCCATTGGGCTATCATTAGAAAGCTGGGGTTTCTTGACCAAGTAAAGGAGGGCCATATGTTCTACATAAAAAAAAAACTTGTTGTCGAATAGGTATTTGTGAAAAGCATAAACTAGAACTTCCCTTTCAATTCTGGTGTAGTTTTTTTCCACATTTTTCAGCAATTGAAGTGCATACACAATTGGTTGGTTGCATTTTCCACTTGGGTTTTGAACCAACATAATGTTGATTGCTAAATTGGACACGTCAATGTGGACGTGAAACTCCAGATCCCCCTTTGGTGTAATCAAGATTGATACATCCACATACCACTTCTTGATTGCCTTCCATGCCTATTGACATTTGGGAGTCACTAAAAAATTTCAATTTTTTGTAACAATTTTGTAATTAGGGCCATGATGAAAGCAAAATTTCAGATTGATCAACGATAAAATTGGGCCATGTCGTTAAAAACTCGAATGTCTTTGGGGTCTTTTGGTTTTGACATGTTGATTATGGCTATAATCTTAGGATTCGGTAACTTCCCTTCATTAGACATAATGTAATCGAGTATGAAATCAGAAAACACAAGAAAGATACATTTTTTTCGAGTTGAAGCTAATACCAAATTCTTGACATTTGTCAAAACACAATCAAAGTTTAACCATACGTGTTTTCAAATCACTAAAAACATTGAAATAATCTAATAATAGCTTCATGAACACACCAAGATATTCCTTGAAAGCCATATTGATTATTCGTTGGTAGGTTGGTGGTGCATTCTTCAACTTGAAGGGCATGATTAACCATATGAAAATGCCCCATTTGGTGATGAAGGCTATTTTTTTATCGATCTTTCGGTGCTATCATGATTTGATGGTAACTAGAAAATCCATCCAGAAAAGAATATACTTTGTGTCTATTTACCATATCCAAGACCTCCATAAATGGTAGAAGATATGGATCTTTTTTTGTGGCTACATTTAGTCTCTTGAAGTTGACACAAATGCACAAGTTACCATTTTTCTTAAGCAAAAACCAAGTTGCTTCTTCGACCAGAATAATGAAACATGTAGTCAAAAACTTGTCCAAATCCTATTTGACCACAATTGCATAAATTAGGATTCATCCGATACCAATTCTGATGGGAAGGCGATATCATTGTATCTAGTTCAATTTGGTGCTGAACAATGTGGAGAGGTATTCCCTTGTAGGACCATGCGAAAACATCCTTGTATTCTCTAAGCAAAAAATTTGTTTCTGTAGTTGTTGAAAGGTCTAGATCAACATTGAGCTTCATTAGCTATAGTTTAGTAACAATGCTCAAATTCAAGTCACAGATTTGGACATCTTCTTATAACGTCCACCTTGCAATTTTCAAATCTTGCAACTTTGAGTGTGTAGGAACTTCATCTACCGAAATATCCCCTAAGGTATGAAGGAAATAAAATTTAAACCTCCAAACTGGTTTCTAGAGTGACAATAGACATTATTTTGCTTGATTCTAATGGGGTAATTGTTTTGATGGTGAACAACTCCAGTTCTGCCTAGAGGAGAATTTCCTCTTCCTCATTTATGATGCCATTGGCAAAATCATAGTAGAAATTTTTTTTGCTCACTTAGTATTAGGATCCAGGTGTTTGGTTATCATAATCGTTTGAATGGTTTGAATTATTCCATTGCCTTTTATGGTGATCAAGTTCTTCCCCCAATCGTGAATCACCTTGGCATTCCTAAACCAGGGTCAGCTTAGGAGCATGGAATAATTACCATCCAATACATTGTTCTGCATAACAATGAAAGTGGCAATGTATGGAATTCCATGTATATGTATTTTAAAGTTTCAAATGATTCCCATTGGCTTTGTCAAACTTTGATCCACCATTCGGAACATATAAGGAATGGGCTTAGGGAAAGGCAACCCCAACCATTTCCTCAAATCCTCAATGATAATGTTGGTTCTAGAACCTTTGTCTAGTAACACATCATCTATTAGATTTTGCCCAACATGTACTTGGATAACTACCATATGAGGATTGATGGTGACTAAAGCCACTACTAGAATCGTTGATAAAGTGGGAATCAATTTTTGTTCTAAAGAGATTTTAGAAAAAACATATTGCTTTAAGTCCAATGTAAGTTAAAAGAGTTGCCCGAGGGTCAACTATGTTTGCTTTTGAATAACTAGTCTCCAATAGCCTATTGAAGTGGAATTGATTCCTTTGCGGCTTTTAAAGCATCAATTTTGATTTTCGAACCGGGATAGATCGGTATGGCATCCTTCATCTCTTGGTGCTTGTTTATTCCTGTGGGTAGTCCCTTAGTGATTTCCAGTGTTTGGAGTTGTAATGGTGGTTCTTCCTTTTATAATTGTTCGATATCATCCTCAAATGATTTTTGAAGTTATTCTTCTTCTTGCCAATTTGTCACAATCTTGTTTCACTTCATCTCCTTTTCCTTGAATCTGTTAGCTTTGGAGACTTGATTTCTAGTTGTTACGACCAACACCATGTTAACTACCACATTCTCCTTTTTCGGTTCGGAGTTTGCTTTCTTGTTTTTGAACATCTCCAAGGTTGCCTACCGATGTGGGCAATCAAAAATCTTATGATCAAGACCACCACAAATGAAACAACAATACTGAGTGGTAGTATTATTGGTTTTATTATTCTAGTTTTTTATAAGGATTTCCAATTTTTTTTACTAAGCAAACACTTTACATGTACCTTTTTTTTCTCCTTTAATTGGTTGTTTGGGTTTTTAGGGTTCCAATGGCAACACTCTTTGGTATGACTTGATTTTTTGCACTAACTGCATATTAATTTGCTCTTCTGGGAATCTTTAGTTTTTTCCGACTTTGGTGGAGGTTCCAATAATTTTTGGTATTCATTGGCATCACCCATCTTCTCTTCGCATGTCATTGCAACTTCTTTGTGGAGAAACAAAGTATCTCATTTCATCTTAGCAGTGGCTACTTGCAAATAGGATACCAATTCGACTTAAAAGAATGTTGTAAAAAGACTATTGTTCGCTTTATGATTCAAGCAATTTGCCAATTTTAGTATACATTCATAGTATACCTCCACTTTTTCGTTCAATGTTTGTTTGATGACTTTCAAAGCCATATACACTTGTTCAATTTTTTGCACCTTCTGGTAACACTTGTAAAAAACTACCTCTAGTTTGGTGAATGTGCATCCAGGGTGAGATTGCATGAAATTTTCCTCCCATTTTGGAATTACATCCTTCAAAGTGAAGCAAAATAGGTTAACTATGTCCACATCATTCCTCTCCCCATTGGCTTGGATGGCTTTCTAAAACATTTAAACATGGGCATCAAGGTCTATCCCCACACTATAAATGGGGTAAGGAAGTGATTTTCGGTTGGTAGGTGCCACTAGAGGTAGATTGGGTGCCATTGGGTATCAGGGAAGGTACCACATCATCCACAGTGGGCCCATCCAAGGTCCCCCTACGGGTGTGGTCATGGCTGGAATCAATCATTTCGGAGGTTTTCCTCCACCCCCTATCAATCCAACGCCATTCTTACCCTTTTCACATCAAAATCTTTTCATGGTACTCATTCACGTGCCTTAATTGAATGATTGGGTCCTTTGGGTTGTCCTTTGCTAGAAGGTTTGGAAGATCTTTCGCTTGCATTTGGTGGGCCTCTGCTGCCAACCCTGACCATGGTTGTTACAGGCGTAACCATGTTATCTTTTGGCCAACCCCATCCTAATGTTGCAACCAATCCCCCCCCTTGATAAGGTTATCCCATCATGGGCCAGTAAGGTTGCATGGAAATCGATGCTAGAAAAGAACCATAGCCCTTTGGGGAAGGAAAAGAGTTTCCTATGGGATTTGGAGATCCTAGAAATTCACCTTTATCTCCATCGATACCCAAGTGTGAATTGAAATTCTTGGTACAATATTTGGGTAACGAAGGACTATTGTTATGGGAAGATTTCCTAGAGGAAGTGCAACTAGCAATCCTAGTTAAACTTCAATTTGACTAAATCTATAGGGCCAATTAGTTGACAAATGCCCAAACCCATGATAGAATGAACACACATGAGGGGAAACTTCCACATTGAAAACAAAAGTTACCAGATTCACCGAGTGAAACTCTTCCTTGCCCGTGATATTTACGGGCTCCAAAGTATGAAACTTCCATGGTTGCACTTGTGATTTATTTTCACAAAAATCAGGGTTGTCATCCATACATTCAAAACAAAAACATGCAAGTTCTTTCAAATTCAATAGGGTGACCTCTCTATGGGAGATTGAAGTAAAAAAATGTAAAGATTGTGTCCCTACAATGTTTTTACAATCCCACATTGCACAACTATCTACATCCTCTGGTTTCACCAAATGAAAGAACTAAGATACTTGTTTTCTGACATTAGGGTAGGTAGCATGTTCTTCCATTTGTTTACTCCCATAGAATGAAACCACATCACTTGCGTTTTGAAGTTTTTTTCCATCCATATTCATTTGTTCTTTTTTGATTTCCTATTTAAGGATGATCAAAAAACTATTTGGAAGGCTTAGGAGATTCTATCTAGTCATAAGAATGTTTGGTGCAAATGATTCTCAACAAATTCCTTGGTCTTCAACCTTCTCAATCACTAGCCCGCACCTGCACCATCATACACCCCTTTCCCATGGCTAGAACCGAAATAGGACCATATCATCCTACACCCATGTTGTAAGTGTGTGGCATCCTTGGTTTTTTATTGATACTTGAAGCAAAGACTTTCAAAAGTACTAGTCAACCACATCATTTACCTTTCATTAATCCCAAACTAACTAGTGATATTTGTCTTAAAAGTTCACAATTAACATTATGTAAATGAAGTTGTAACTTCACCATAATTCAAAATTGCGGAGCCCACCAAACAACTATTTGGAATTTGGAAAAGAGGTTACATATCACACTTTTTCAAATTTGGCATTAAAACTATTCGAACTTAGCATTTCAAAAATCCAAACCTACCACTAACTATTAAAGGAATATTAAAGGAATCCAAATTTACCAATAATTATATTAAAGAAATGTTTCTTTTATTTCAAAGTTGCCATTGATTTCTAAAAGAACATCTTTGGAATTTTAGAAAAATGGATGGTTTGATTAGGATTCCATTACTTGGAAACATTGTACCAAGTCCTTCTAAATTTGAATTGTGCAGCACAACCATCAAACCACACAATGTGTTCATTTGGTTAAATCCCATGTTCCATAAGATGGGTCCAATGTAATTCAAACTAGTGTTGCACAAATAATGTGTCATGCTCAGTGTCATAAGATATATAGTAGTGGTATTATGTTACAAGTTTGCTTTCAATGGAACTTGGGTCACCAATATACACAAGATTCTATTTGTAGCAAATGTGAACCAATATTGTCAATTGAAAAGAGTGCCAATGCATCTCTTGAACTTCATTAAATTCTTGAAAAATGTAATTTTCGGCAAAAATCTACAACAAACAAGATTGATGTCTCTAGAAAGGTTTGGAGAGAAATTTTATATTGTTTCCACTGGAATTGAGCCACATAATTATGGAAAATAAATTTTTGCAACCTAGGCTTTCAATACTCTAGGAATGTGTATGTTGAAGTTTCCTTGTATTGTAACCACAACACCTTGTTGTCAACCCCAGTGCACATCTTCCCATAGATCACTAGTTCATAACATTCCCACTGCATAAGTTTGGAACACATTGACAATTCTTCCTCTGGACATGTGACACAACATGTCAACCTCACATTTTGTATAATGCCTTGCAAGGCATTCAAAATTGTGCCACTATGAATCCTCCATCAGAGGACAAAGAATTGACAAGAGTCTGCAAAACAATGACAAGGAGTAAGATTACTAAGGCACACATCACAACAATACTTGTAATCTCAACCATGTATGCCTTTTGTTGCAGTTCACATGCTATTGAAACCCCGCCTTAATTTTGCCATCTCCACATGGTATTTGCATGTGCAAATGTTCTATTCTTTGAATCTTCACATGTAGTAAGGCTTAAGCTTTTCAAAAGCTCGTAGCTTGACTTGGCACGTTGGATGCTCCTTCATAAAACACATGTAAATATCTAGCTGCTCAAGGCCCCAACAAGTACCAAGGATGAAGGTCCCCACAAGATGTTAGTAAATCACAAACTTAACAATTGGACATTAAGGTTTTACACCTACTTCAAATACTAAAGTACTATTGCAACAAGTAGCATAAAGTTCTACAAGTAAATTAATGCCCCAACAAGTACCCTAGAGCAAATATCCATGGGAGGTAAATGAATTTTAAACTAGCCAAGTGGACATTAAGGTCCAACACTAACCTAAAGTATTGTAGAAAATAATAATAGAGTTCCATGTAAAAGAAGGCCTCAACAAGTACCTTGGACCAAGTCTACATGGGATGTACGTAGATTGCAAATTAAGTGGACAAGTAGACATGAATGTCATGCACTTACCTCATCCATTAAAATACTTGTGCACAAATAACAACAAAGTTATGCAAGTAAATAAAGGCCCCAACAAGTACTAAGGACCAAGGTCTCCATGGGATGTAAGTAGATTTCAAATTAAACAAGTACACATGAAGCTTCAACACCTAAGTGAAGTATTAGAATTCTTTGGCAACAAGTAGCATGAAACATCTACAAGTAAACAAAGGTCCCAACAAGTACCAAAGAGCTAGGTTTACATGGATGTAAATACATTATGAATTACATAAGTAGACATGGAGGTCCTTCACTTACCTCAATACTAAAGTACTTGTAGGGAAAGTAACAATTTATGGTTTACAAGTAAACCAAGGCCTTAATAAGTACCTAAGTCCTAGGTCTTTAGTAATTACATGTAGATTACATAGCCAAACAACTATAGATGAAGCTTTTACAATTATGTCAACTACTAAGCTAATAATTCTGTAAAGAAGATCATATGACAACAAGTAAAGTAAGCCTCTAACAAGTGCAAAGAACAAGAGTTAAGCATATGTATGTAGACTACAAATCATGACAATTATAGAAATGGGTATACATTCATATTTCAACAACTAATGCACCTATTCAAATCACAAAATTACAAGAATTAAACTCCACACTTGGAGAAGTACAACCCAAAGTTCATATTCCTAAAACTTCAATAAGGGAGTCTAACCAATACTACATACAAAATGACTTAAATTGTTGGACAAATACTTGTGATTCTTGAAGGTAGTGAGTGGGTTGTTGTTCAAAAGTTTTCACATAAATTTGTCTCTTTTTAACATCATTTGTATTTGGTGAAATTGTAGAAGTAGTTTCCCACCATTTCTTAACAAGGTTAGAGTTTTGTTCACTAAGAACATCACATCACCTTTTTGAGGAGTCGCTCCCCAAATGTTTTCCCCAACCTACCCCAAATAAATCCTTTTCACTATGGCTTTCCTTAGAAAATACATGTTGACACCTATAGTCCTTGAAATGAAACTTTGTGAAACACCATTCTTGCAGGACACAAAAGCAGACAAAAGTGCATTTTGATAAATCAAGTTAACACTAGACCTATTAGTAGCCATATGACCTTAGGCTAATTTGACATTCTTGAAGACCCTAAGTGACCTTCGGGTGTTTCTCATTTCTTGCACAAAATCTAGCAAGACATCTTGAAGTTTATCATGTTCCCAAAATTTATGCAATTCATATTTCATCTTTTCTTCATCAAGCTCATGCACATCACTTGTAAGTTCATCCACCATCCTTTTAGCCACTATTGTACATGTTTTCCACCTATGAGGCTTGTTTGTAGATGAACCAAGGAATGAATCATTGCATGGGTCTTTTGGTGATGTTTCCTTAAATTGATAAAGTTTTTTTTTTCAACCTGCTATTGTAACCTACACAACTAGGCACAAATGGCATTCAACAACACTAGTTATCAAAGACCTAAAACCTTCTTGAAATTTGCAAACCGTCACAAACCCTAAAATTAATGTCTTATCCATAAAATAATAAAAGAAATCACCTTCATGTGGACTATGCTAGAACAAGGGTGTAACATTTTACCTTGCCCTCTTCTTTTCACATCCATCCCAAAGGGTTGATGCTAATGCTTCCTTGTTAGCTACACTCTTGCACTTGTTTTTCTTATTGCCCATTTACAAAAGCTTGAACCCACCTCGATTAACCCCAACACAAACATGTTCAACTATGTCTACTTGAGTACTAATCATGGAATCCCAACATAATTTGTGAAATTTCAAGCAATAAACACTGATATTAATAGTGCAAGTCAAGTAGTAACATAAAGTAATGATGTACAAAATATTTGACAATGAAAAAATAAAATTCAATGGATTATAAGCTTCCTATCACATACATATCATTCCTAGCTCAAAGCCCACCAAAGATGGTAGTGTGCAAACATTCTCATCAAGCCTAGCTACATTTTGTGAAGGCCCTATATGTCACAAACTTTCCCAATAATAGTGTTATGTTGCTGAAACTACTTGAGCCTTAATGTGTTTATTAGTCATTTTTAGAATACTTGATGCATTTTAGGATGAAGTATCTTATAATCAAAAGTCTACCACCAAATTTGAATGTCTTTAACATTTAACAAAAGTTCAATGAACTTCAAAATTGGCAAGGAATTTCTAGGGCATGCAACTTTGGTTTCTATTGGATCTGCACAAATGTGGGGTCAATTATACACCTAAAAACTTTAGTGACTATGTGGCCCCAAAAAACCAAAAAAAATTCTAAGAAACATTTTTTAAAACATACTTGATGGTTGCACTTGAAAAACTCAAATCCTAGCATGCTTCCCTACAACTATCCCAACACACGTGCAATTTTTTCAATAGTAAAGAACACACTTACCTCTTGCAAACTAGCTATTGAAATAATGTTTTAACATAACTTGGTTGGAAAAATATAACACAAGTAATTCACATTAAGGTTCAAAACACCTTGTAATGAAGAAGTTTAACATCAACTCAGGTGCTTCAAACACAACAAAAACTCTCTGTACTTATTTGGGAATGTTGTAAAATCCTTCATAGGGCATCCTTCGTAAACCAGTTTTGGCTTTCATAAACAAATAACGGGTGATTTCTTCTTGCAAACTTTCCCACCTATTGAAATAATGTTTTAACATAATTTGGTTGCAAAAATATAACATTTAATACACATTTGGGTTCAAAGCACCTTGTAATGAAAAAATCTAACATCAACTTGAGGTGCCTCAAACACAACAAAAGTTCTTTATACTTCTTTGGCCGAATGTTGTAAAATCCTTCCTAAGGCATGCAAACCAATTTTGGCCTTCATAAACAAATGTCACCAATCAAGCACCCATTTGAACTTTGACAAATATGTGCCACCAATTATGTGCGATGCACCTTGAATACCATCTCCCATAGGTCGATTACAAGTTTGACTACATTCAAGGAGGTAGGGTTTCCATATCAGTTTCAAACGGGATGGAGATGTCGAAGGTGGGCCCACGCATGGGAGGACGAATTTTGGAACTTTCACGCATATGTCAAAAATTTGCACGAGGTCAAACCTTCTAACAAAAAAATTTAAATGATTTGTGTTGGACCAATGGGGAGTGCTTAACCTAACACCTTCATTTTAAACCCACTTTAGGTTTTTCTGATTGAGATTAGCGGTCCAAATTGACTAATTGTTATTTGTATCCTTTGAAATTTACATGCCATTATTTGTTTACTTTATAACTATTTATAGATTTCAACTTTCACCCCCAAAAAAAGACATGTTTTTGGGTGGAAAAAAAATTGTTGCCCTTCATTGCGTAATGAAATCCCCAAAACATATTCATTTGTCAATTACAAGTATCCTTTAATGTGCGTTAACACATCCCATCTACACTATGGATATCCATTTTTTACATTGCACTCATGGCAATGAATCCATAGGAACTCATGATGTAGTTTGTGACACCTTTGCTAGCATTGTGCGAAATGCTAACTTCCACGTGGGACGAAAACAATTACATTTGACTTTTTCAACCATGTTCAACTCCTTTTGTTAATGAGTCAACATTGTGTTCACCAAACATGACATTTGCACCTTAACCAACATTGTCTTTACCAATTCAACACGAACAAATTTACTTTCCCGATTTTGCACAACTCAAGGATTTGTTACCTCTAATGTGGCTAAACCCAAAAAAGGAGTTATTGTGACCAACACCCCCCTAATCAATTCCTCCCCCTTAGCAATTGAAATATTTTCGTGTCTACAAACAAACACAGATAAATATATTTTTACACAATTGTGCCAATTTGCCATTTGGAGCTAGAAAGTTAGAAAGCCTTCATCTTTCTATTTTGGTTGTTTTTCTTTGTCAAAAAATTTCAATCACATTGCAAAAGATGTAAGCATCTTCCATCTTAAGTCGAGTAGTAGTCGTCGACCTAGTTACTTCTCAACTCCCACCCCTTCAAGACACACCTCCCATCACCACAACTAACCTATTGCAAGCGATCGATTTTTGACATGGAGAAATACGGCCGACTTGCTACATATGGTCAATTTTTGCCATGGAGAGATTTTGACATCTAGTTTGAGCTAACTTTGACATCCTCTAAATTCTCCCTTTTCTTTTTTCTTATTCCTTTGTACATTTTCCAAATCTACAGTGTGTTTGTAAATAAAGTTTTGCAGGGTTGCATCATTTATCCTAGGCTACCTATGCTTTTTAAATCAAGAAAAGGCTCTTAGAGGTCGGTCATTTTTATATTCAGTTCCCCTATCCTAACGCTTTGTAACTAATTTAAAAATAACAGACTTCTTAGGTGGCCTTTGGGAGACCACGGATTTTGCAAGCTTTCACATAACGCGTTCTGTTTACTTTTCTCACAACCAAAGTATAAGCGTGGGCCTTTCTCCATAAGAGTTTAACACAATCACAACAGCGCACTCCCGTCACAATTTACACGGGTTGTTATCATTACAGATTCACAAGCACACACACATACAGCCAAGGGGGCACAAAGACGCTCTCATCCGCAACTTAGAAAGCCATTGGAAACATAGAAGTGCGCACGGATTCTCCCTTGAATCACAACCTTATGAGGTGTTGCATCTACTAGATTCTCCCTTAACACTACGCACTAAACGATTCGTAGGATCTCTCTATTACTTGTACACCTTTCGGACTCTCCCAGTGCTTTCTTTTGTTTTTTTTCCCCCCTCAAGTAAACATTTCTAAGCTCAAAATCTATTTAAGAAAATTTACACTCTTGGCACGTCCAAGATCGATGCCTGCTTGAGTTGTTTTTTCTGCCGGTTGTAGATGTGGCAGTTAGCACTAATGTAGCCAAAAGGTTGATCAGGAAGTCATTCAAGCAATTTCTTATCGATTTTCACATTACAAACTTGAGTAAAAGGATTAACAACGAGGTGGATCCGCAATCGTGATGGAAATGGATACTACAGTAGCGGCTAGCTTTGGCATCATCCCACGTGCTTGCAAATTGGGTTTAGTTCTCTTTTCACTACTGACGATATATGATTTGCATCTAGTTGCAACCTTCGATTACAGAATTTACACAGTGGTGCTCAAGTAAGTTCTTAAACGCATGCCACCAAAATAGTTCCTCCCAAATGTTCATTTTTTGCAGAACATTTCAACACATTATCGATTGCATGCTTTAACATCCAAACTTGCTGAAGCGAGGGATTTGAAACATGTAGACAACGACTTGTAATAAAGGGTTCTGACAGTCGAACTTGACCATTTGAACCATGATAAACTTTAAATTGAATTCTGATATAAACTGATCCAAGTTATAAGACAAATTAGAATTCTAGTTCCAATGCAAGTCCAGGACGAATTGTTCACCCTTGTAATAATTGTTGCTCTTTTTACAGAAACCTGGAGAAGACCCAAGTTGTTAATATTCTGCCTGAAATGCACGACCAGTTTTTTCAAATGACGCTGAAACCCTTAGGACACTATCAAAAATTGTACAGCTACACACATGCGATAGCTGGCTTTTCTGTGCACATGTCATCTGCACAGGTATGTATGTTTATGTTCATGGATTCTACTCTTTTCTCTAGCTAATCTTGATTGCAAATTATGACTTCAGCAAATCACGACTTTCATGTTCTGATTATATTGAATATTTTTCGCAAACGGACAGAAAGAAGTGTCTTTATGTTTTGGTTGTCTTCTGTGTTTAGGCGAAGCTACTAAGAACATTACCACAAGTGTTGCAAGTATCCGAGGACAGAAAAGTCAAAACACTAACTACCCATTCCTACAGTTACTTGGGACTTCCACAAGGACTGTGGGCTGCATTAGGTGATGTAGAGAAAGCTAGTGAAGGAGTTGTCATTGGAGTGATCGATAGTGGAATCTTCCCTGACCATCCGAGCTTTTACAGCAACACAACAACACCGTATCTGGCCAAGCCCAACAGTTTCAATGGTTCTAGTGATGTGTCCAGCTATTTTCCGATGGGAAGTTGCAATGGCAAGCTCCTTGCACCTCAACGTTTCTTCCAAACCGCCATGTTGTTCCATGGAATAAACGCGACAAGTCCAGGTCGAGACTACGGATCTCCGTTCGATTTGGCCGGCCATGGCACGTAAGGATGTACTATAAATATGTCATGCAGAATGTTGGCGGTGTATTGTTGTCTGAGCAAAGAGCAAGTGATGTTCAGATCTACTATACAATATGATGTTAAGATTTATTCAAGTCAAGCTTTGATCAACTTTGTGATACTGCCATTGACAGTCACGTATCAGGGACGTCTGCAGGAAACAATAATGTGTCTGCTTTCTACGAAGGCAGCCTATATGGTTTGGCAAGCGGTATGGCACCTCGTGCTTGGTTAGTATGCATGCACTTTCCTCCAACGCAACTTGTTCTTCCTCTCCGGATACTAGACACTGTCATAAAATGTATACACATAAGTCTAAATTGTTTGAAAAAGAATTTGTCATTAAACTCCGATAGTAGTAATAAATCCTCTAGTTTTAGCGTGTGGGCTGATCGGCTTTGTTGGTAGGAGTTTGCATCTATTGCTGAGCTCGGCAGACTAGAACAATAGAGGTCTATTTTGTTTTCACAAGGACATGTACATAGTTTTTCCTCGTTTATGCCGCATCAATGACGAGCAATTAGTGTCCTTTGTAGTTGTTTATAGAGACCAGTTTGATATGGGTTTTGAACTTAATAGGTATTACGTGTTTTTACCAGGATCTCGGCCTACAAGGCTCTCAATCAAACAGGAAGAGGATATTCGTCTAATGTTATTGCAGCAGTGGATAAGGTTTACCACTCTCACGTGATCCTATCTGAATCCGACTTGATTATAAAGTGGTTATAAATTCACCTTCAAATGTTTGAAATAGGATTGTGGGTGTGTCTGTGACGTGTTATGTGGCAGATGAACTATTAATTTAGTTCTATAGAAAGAATTGACAGGAAAAAATTGACTGTACATGCAATCCAAGATGGAGTAGACATTCTCAACCTATCATTAGGGGCAAGACCAGTGGTTCAGGGTGAGATCACATTCTTGGACGCCCTCGAATTGGCAATGTTGGGGGCTGTGAAGCACGGTATCTTCGTGTCCAAGGCCGTAGGCAACGACGGACCTAATGATGTGACAGTTAGCTCTTTTAGTCCTTGGATCATGACCGTGGCAGCATCCATCATTGATCGAACGTATCTGAATCACCTTGTTCTTGGGAACGGTCAATCGATCCTCGGTGTCGGCCAAGATCTGTCTCGTAAGCAAATCGAAATGAGCCATCCTAATCTACGAGGAGTCTAGGGAAAAAAAATTAACTTGAAGAAAGTCTGAAGAATGATGTCCACGTTTGTGCAATTTACCTACAATTGTTTGATATTGACCAAGTAAATCGGCTGACGGGGGTCATTGCAGCTGCAACAACAACAGCAGGTTTGGTGTTTGCTCACGACGTGTTGCTAAGACCTTCCTCTGGCCTCGATTGTGCTTCAACTGGACTTGATCCAATTGCTGTGGAAGGACAGCTTCTTGTGTTTACATGGGATGGGACCTTAAATTCGGAAATTGAGGCAGTCTCCTTTAGTGTGTCCACGGCACAATCGCTACTAGCAGTTGGTGTTGTTCTAATCTATAATTTCAATACGACGACGACTCCTCAAAATGTTGTGTACTTTAACGGCTTCTTTGGTCTTAGCATATCGGGTGCAGACACGATTAATGTGAGCATTTGCTTTTCCTTACATCTTGTATGCTCGAAATCGAGATGATTAATTGAGTTCCACACAAAACATCAGCTCCTATGTTTAAGAACTATAGTACGAAAGACATGTTAAACATAAATTTTCTTTCATTGCTACAAAGTGTAACTGCATATTACAATTCACGAACCACTAAATATACAAATGGAGAGATTATATTTGGCGCATCTGGACAACTTATAGGAGGAATTGCATCCTACAATGGCAGTCCACCTGTTGTTTCCGACTTTTCATCACGAGGCCCTATCATCGACTTTGGTGTTCCTTCTAATTACACCAATTTGCTTCCTCTTTCCGACATTTTGAAGCCCAACATCCTGGCGCCTGGTGAGAAAATTTGGGCATCGTGGCGTTCTGTCCAGGGAACTGAAGTACCAAACTTTATAGGTGAACTTCTATTGAGTCTGTTCTACGACCATGTATGACCAAATTACCATTAGTATAAATCCTAACCTATCGTCGATGAGAATCCCTGTGCCTAGGTCTTATGCTAGATTTGGGGATCTTGTGTTGTTGGGTATATCATTGTAGGGCAACGATTTGCGCACAGTAGCGGCACAAGTATGGCAACACCCCACATTGCAGGAAGCGTGGCATTGTTGAAGCAAATGCATCTGACTTGGAGCCCAACTGCCATCGCTTCGGCATTGCTCACCACTGCATTCTCAACAGACGCCACTGGACAACCTCTCCAAGCAAACGACTACACAATAAACACCACCACATTAGAAGTAACATACTTCCGGAGGCCTGCTAACCCATTTGACTTCGGATCCGGCTTTGTGAATGTCAAAGCTGCCATGGATCCTGGACTCATCTTCGACGCAGGCGCTTTCACTACATTCTCACCATGTTTACCTTTTTTAATTGAATGATCGAACATGGAGGTCTACAACTTTTATTCAATTAACTACTAGACCCCTTGCCTTATCGGGTTGCATCCATGGCATCATCCTTCGCTTCTTCACGAAGCTTCACGAAGAAATAGAAAGTTGATACCATAGCTGCTAGCAAGTACAACTTGCAATTGGGTTTTTTAACATGTCATGCTCTTGGGTGGCAAGATAGCAGCTCGTTCTTTGTTTCATTCTATTACTCTGTGACGAACAGAAAGGGTCCAAAACATTGCAAGATCTAGGTGCATCAATTGAAGTTACAAAGAGTAATGAATGTGGAGAATGGAACATATTCATAAAAGTTAGGAGAGTGTGATTCCCCACTCGTTTCAAGAGTTCACAAACTCTAACAAACCACAAATTTTGTTGCTACGTGATGGATTTCGGTGCAGGATTCACGGACTACGTTAACTTCTTATGCTCTGTACCAAGTATCACACCCGAGAATGTCACGGTCATGGGTGGGACATGTCCACAAACTCGTGGGCTTCCTTCCGACCTAAATGTAGCTTCAATCACCGTCGGGCACTTGATAGGAAGTCGCACTGTTCCAAGAAGGGTGACAAACGTAGGAATGTCAAATGAAACATATTGGTTGACTGTAACTGAGCCTCTTGGGGTGAACGTGACTGTGGCACCAACTACATTCACCATCGTGCCTGGAAAGACGCAACAACTACTGGTGACATTGCAAGAAACCGAGACCAGTTTATCATTGTCCAAACAGTAGCTTCGGTTTGCTTGTTATGACTGGCAACCTTGGACACCTTGTGAAAGTGCCCATTACTGTAGGATACAAATCAATAGCATAGAATTTGGGTTGGCATGGTCCACAATGTCAATAGGTTACACACAAAAACATCTACTATTTTAATTATTTGTTCAAGTATCTATTCATTGTGACTTCCTTTGTGATTGTCAGCCACATTATGGACATACTACCTGAGTCACTGCAGGATGCCTGCCGATACATCTTATTGAAGTGGTGGGACTGCTAATGACAATTTAATTCTATGTACAATCCAATAGAGCTTACCACACAAAGACTTCAGGTTGTTAGTGAAGATTGACAAGATTGTCGCCATGGTCCTTGGCCATATGTTTTGGCAATGATGTTTCCAAGGAATACGAATGGTTTTTGGCAAGTGGCCCCTAGGGGTTCTTCTCTTCCTTCTTATGAATGTTTATATCTGAAAAAGAAGAGAAATTCAGAGCCATATGTTATATAGCTTTGACCAATTCTTAACAAGGTACTGTAAGTTAGGAGCGAGCCTTCAACACACTCACTACACCTATATTCCAAACGCATTAGTTCCTATGCCTCTTGGTGACGACATATGTCAACTTGGTAGTTGCACTTCCAATCCACCCACACTCCATTAGCAACAATTACAAATCATGTGGCTCAACATGTCCATGGTTCTCTACTCTTGCAGGTTTTGGATTCAGATTTTAGAAATGTTGAGCAAATCCTTGTTTCACATTATCTTCAATAAATGGACATTCATTGATTTGATGTCCAATACTGATGGCAATATGTGCAACATGGAGGGCTAGATCTTGGAACTCTGTTCACACTATGAATTCTTCTACTCCAATCCCTTGGGACTCCTTTAACAATGCTTTCACTCAATTCATTAAGTTTGGGTTCATTATACCTTACCATGACAACCACAAGTACACCTATTACTATTGGTTTTACTCTTGGGAAGACTACAGTTTTTTATCTAGTTACAAATACCAACTCAAACTCCTCTAAACATTTTGATGCCCTAAATTGCAACTTCTTGCTCAACCACATAACGAATCGAAGGTTCAAAATTCTAAGCTCTTTGTTCAAACTCTTCATTCTCATGGTCCTCTCGATAATAAAGAGGTGAAGTAGAGATTTGTACCTTAGTACTACTTCCTCCCTTTTTGACCTATTGAGTCTCTATTCTTTTTCATAAATTAGAGCATCAAAGTCATGTTGTGGCATCAAACTTGTTAACTCCAACTCAACTTTTTGTCAAGGTTCAAATTTTCAATTCCTTCATCTAAACTCGACCTATGAATTTGCATTTTCAGTTTCACATTCTTCTCTCCTAGAATTTCATTGCAAACTATTGGTGCACCTTTATGCTTCATTAGTTTGCACTTCACGAAAAATTATCGGTGTTTCCTAAAGCATTTTGTGGCTTATAAGTCTTCTTTCTATCCACGGATGTCTTTGCTCAAATTGAAAAACTCTTCTAGGTGTTACAAATTGTTGATCTATCTAATCTGCACTCAAATTACTATTGATGGCAACGCCATTTTCCATTTGTTCATGTACTATAACATGATCTAATTATTTTTTCAAACTTTTAGTTACAATTTTATTTTCCATCTCTCCGCATTCAAATTCAAATTTGAACAAACTTCTGCATTAGAACAAAATCTTCCCAGTTAGTTACTTTGCTTAGATCTATTTCCTAAACAAAAAACTTATGATCAAGATTTGAAAAAAATGCAATAAATGAAACTGAAGTTCACTATAAATTTTTAGAAACAAAAATTCCACTAACAAAACATAAACAACATTCTGGATTTGAATTTGATTTCAAGCCTTGGGATGGTCGCAAAATGGTAAATTCAGAATTTTTAATTTTATATTTGATTTAAATTTAGACTAAAACATGTCATAAAACTAATACTAAGTAATAAAGTCTACTCATATATCTAGTTTTAGAATTAAAATCCAATCATGAAAGTATGGGAAAAAAAATCAAAACAACAAATATGGTTATGGAATTGAAGCTTTTCCATATACAAAAATGCTTTTATTTCATACTCCATCAAAACTCAATGTTCTACAATGAATAATCCTCTTTTCCTTCTTCCAAGATATGACGATCTAAAAAAAACAATTCTATGATCTATTCAAATTCAAATGGTGATAAAAACTATGTAATTTAATTAATAATTCCTAAAACAGTAACTAGGTAAGAAGAAACACACTAACTAACTATTACCATGAATAATTACTCCCTTGACACAAACCTATTTGACTAGCTTACAACTTTATAACATACAAAATACTTAACACTAAGGTGTTAATCCTTATCAAAAGTCCTTTAAAAATGATCAACCATTGAATCTAAGGATTCAAAGTGGTTGGTAAGCAACAATTACTTGACAAACTTATAGCTTTACACCTTAACAAGACAACAACAATAAGTTATTAATCCTTATCAACAGTCCTTTGAAAATGACGAGCCCTTAAATTTAAGGATTCATTGTGGTTGCCAAGTAATGCCTACTTTACAAAATCATTTTAATAGATTAAAAAAACACTTGAAATCATAGACAAAGAATTAGTCCTTATTAACAATCCTTTTAAAATGATAAACCCCTAAATTTAAGGATATTACATTTGACAAGCAACATTTGCTCTACAAAAACATTTTAACAAATCCAAGGACTTGAAATCAAAGACGTAGAATTAGTCTTATACTGTAGTATTACATATATCAAACAGTCCCTAATAACCTCGGACTACTAATAAGGATTAATTACTCAAAGTGGTTTATTAATTACTTTGAGAGTAATAACTAAACACCTTTAAAAAAAACCTAGGATCAATAAGGAATTGGGACCCTCAAATGTTTAAGTTGCAAGTGTGCCTATGATCAACTACCATTAAATGTAAAGGTTTAAAAGGTTTTATGAAAATTTTGATTTTATAGAATGAATTGTAGTGGTTTGGAAAGTACCTATTTTCAATTATATGGTGTTGATGATGTAACAAAATTGTTTGTACACATGTAACAGACTAACCACTTTATCTAAGATCCACCATTTCACATACAAGGGTCCAAGGCTCCTTCAATGACAACCAAAAAAACATTAGAATAAAAACATATATGTTATATTGTGTAAAAAATCAAGAAACATATGCTCAAGATTATCAATCAATGCCTTCAAAGGAATAAACATCATGCACCACATGTACATTATAATCATAACATAAACCATGGATCCAACTACTTAGTGTTAATTACAAATTTAGGAAAATTAGACAATGAAGAACATTCATACCATCTACTACTAGAATTAAACAATCCTAATTCCCAAGTTGTTGGATTTAAGTTTCACAATTTTCAAAAAGAGCTCATCCCATACTTAGAGTTTGCACAGAACTAATGGTAGGACCGATGTTTTTGTCACTACTTGCAATGTGGGGAAGGATCTACCCCCTTCCTTGAATATCATCAATAATAGGACCTCTTGTAGGAATTAGTTGCCTATCTAGGACTTTGATGATCGATTTCCTTTTTTTTTATAACCAAGATTATTCAATTCTTGGTGACCTTTCAAATGGAGCAAAATATATTTCAAGCAATTGTTTTACAATTTTAGAATGCACATAACCATGCAATTCCAAATGAGTTTGGCTTGAATTTACTACAATATTGCAACTACTATCTTCTTTTATTGGGCTTTCTAGTGGTGTGTAAAAAGCATCATCTCTATTCTCCTCTCCATCACCAAATTGACATTTGATCAAGGTCTCCCAAACTGCTTTGCTAATGTGATGCTTTTTAGATGACCTATGCACATTGAGAACCTTCAAACATCAGCTCAGGAACCTTTTAACTAGTTAAGCCCTAAAAGTAAAAGAAATTGTAGCATATGTAAGTTGTACAAAACTCTGAAAAAAAAAACAAGGAAACAAACAAAACTCTAACAAGTATTTTGGTTTTATACTTCATGAAGTGTAAGTTTAAATCTTGAGAGTTGCAATCTTTCCTCCCACGTCCTTATCCTACAAATGAAATCAAAATAGGTGAGCATTGTAAAATTCTTCAATATAACAAATTTGACGTGTTGGAATTAAAAGCTAGGAATATTTTGTTTAAAACATCCACTGTAGTAGGTGTTAAGTTTATTAAAACCTTTGTTGAACTCAAAATTTATAACAAAGAACTTGAACTAGGTAAACCTTAATAGTCAAATCCCAACAACATTGCAACAAGGAAAATTTTAAACGCTTTGTGAATGATATAGTTGGGACATTTCGCATATTGGTTCAAGCAAAACTAACAAAGATATTTAAGGATTAAAGTGAAGAGGAAATCAAGATAGGAAAGGTAGTGAAATTGTTGTTATATTCTCTTCAAGAGAGATATTATGGGTTGTTCAAAGTGCAAAAAAATTGCACTTGTATTGTGCCCAAACCAATGCTCTAATGCCACAAGGAATGGCCACTTCTAAAACATATCATAGACAAATAATAAGCAAAAGTTTTCACTGCCAACAAATGGGTCAACAATGATCTACATGAGCTTCGTTGATGATGACCCAATGGAGTGGAAGAGTTTGAGTCCAAGCCAAAATGTGTTGATGAACTACTAGTAGAAAAACAGACTTCAAAATTTCATTACCGAAAGAAGGTCAATGTTGCAACTACTCTTAGTGAACCTTGTAATAGCACACCTTGAAAATAACATAAACCTTAAACCTGGGTGCATCAACCAACCACTACGTGGTGTTGATCCTTGTAGTAAACCAACTTCATGTGGCTTTAAAAGATAACAAACAACCTTAGCCACAATGTACACAAAATACATTTCTGACATATCTACATTTGAAATGTGATGATCATTGGTGATGAAACTACTAGTGAGAAGAGCCGAAAGTTTTTGGCACTTCTTCTTTCCAAATCGAACTCCAACCACTTTACAAAGCCCTTACTCGTGCTTCAACAAAAATGAACTACTAAATCATAACTTAAAATTATGCTCATAGCTGAACTGCATGCAAGAACACTTACACTTGAAGAAAAAAAACATGCAAAGCTTGTTTATTACAAATGATGTTTGGGAACTCACACATGCAAAGTTTGAAAGACCGCAAGAAGAGCATGATGATGAACCTTAAACTACTAGGCTATGAAGGACAGTAATAGATTAGGCACACACGAAGAAATGTTTTTCAAACATTCATTGTCATCCATTTAATTGCTTTCATCCTTTTTCCTACACAAATTCCCTACTCGCAAAACTTTAAAATTGTGGATTTTTATTTTTATTTTTTCAGAGTCCCAACCAATGATGGTAAGCCAAGTGTTATTATTTTCTAGGGCTAGTGCTTGGGAAGGATTAGGGCCTTGATGCCCATGGCTCCTTTTTTCATGCTTTCACTATTGATTCAAAGTTCAATTGAATGCATGGGTCCGAGCATGATTAGGGTACCCCATTTAAGTCTTGGGAATCCATTCCAAGGACTCCCAAATTGACCTTTTTCTTCACTTTTCCCATGACCTGTCTTACATTTCACCCTTTTTTTCATGTCAAATGAAATAATTTTGTTCAAATTCTTATGTAGGCCTTTAAAGTATCTATTATATTCACTTATGAAAGTGATAATAGTTAAATTTATCCAATGTGGGCCATGTTCTATCAATGGCCCAAAATTCCCAGAAATTTGACTTTTTGAATCTTTTTACATCGTAATAGGCATTTGGTTCTTGTCACATTCGTGCATTTTATACACATTAACACATAAGGTGTTTGTGGTAAAAACCTTGAGCCATTGTTTAGACATTCTTTATGAGTCATTAAACTTCTTTTTCTTCTCATGAAACAGTCATTAAACTTCTTTTTCTTCTCATGAAACAAAGTCTTAGAATTTTTCAAAGATACGATAAGAATCCTTAAACTTATTTAATCTTGACATTCTATGCATAGAATTGTACCTTTGTAATGTATCCATCTATGAATAAAATCAAACTTTCAATATGAATGTGTCATTAAATTTCAACAACATGTTTAAGTGAGGGGGTCCAATGAATATAAAATGAGATAGTCCTTTTGGGTACCCTAATCGTGCTTTGACTTGCATCTCAACAAATAACACACAATTCAATATAACAAATGTAAATATGTTCAAGTTTATAGCTAAACAACTAATTTGCCAATTTGACTACATATTAAAAAAATACTGACAATTAAGTAAAAAGTAACAATAATGACATAGAAAGTATAAACCTATTGGCTTTCAATTGAACAAGTATATGTTAGGCTAATTGTCAAGTAAAAACAATTTGATTACTTAATGAACAAGTATTAATAAAGATGGGGTTTATACAAGTATACTTGTTTAAAATTAAACAAGTAGTTGTCAAATTGAATATATGTATATGAATCTATAGAGTATTGTTTAGACAAGTAACAATAGTGATGAGGCATGTAAAAGTCTACTTGCTAATGACTAAAAAAGTAGATGCAAAATTGAATACATGTAAGAATCTATTGCTTACTAGTTAAGCAAGTGACACTAGTGATCCATCATGATTTAATCTACTTATTTACAAGTTATCAAATAAATATTAATGCACCTACATGTAAAAATACATTGATTACTAGCTAACAAACACATGTTATACATGTGATCAGCTAGCAAGTAGAAATATATGTACATTCAATCAAACAAATAGATGTTAGTTTCATTACATGTAAGAACTAATATAATATTGTATTGAAAAGTAACACTCAAGGATCATAATTTAACAAGTCTAACCATGATGCCCTTTCAACAAGTCAATGCTTAGCCTAAACAATTGTTGATTATCTACTAATTGAACAATATGTAAACAAGAAAATTTGACCCCAAGCAGCTTATCATACATAATTCCTATTGACAAGGACCACTCACTATATATCCCATAGATTTGGCAAGTTTTTATAGTGTTTGTTCCTAACAATAACTAATAACCAATTGCCTTCAAGTAGTTATAGTCAAAGCATAAAATAATTAAATAGAGATGTCACAATGTCTTCTATAATCTTTGGATTCATCTCCTAGAAATGTCCAAATACTATGTAATTACAAACAAAGGAAGGTGGTTAGAATTGTACTTATGATTCTTGTAGATAATGTGTTACTTGTTGTTTGAATGTCTTTGGAGCAATTCTTTGCCTTTTCACATCCTTTTGATTTGGTGAGACAACAATAGTTGTTTCCCACCACTTCATAATCAATTCATGATCTTCATCATTCACAACATCACATTAACGTTTCCTATGCAAGCTTCCCCAAATATTTTCACTTGTGTGGTGAACATGTATACATCTAACCACTGTTTTTTGGATAGAATAACGATTTGCCTTTATTGTTTTGCAATGTGGTTTTGGCTTCCTCTACCACTTGTAGACACAACTAATTAAGATAATAAGACATTCTTGTAAGTTAAGTGTTGGTTGTGTCTTATAGTTGCAAGTTGATGATCAGTAGTTTTAATGGCATCCAATAGTTTGTGATTGCTCTCAACATCCTTTCCATACTTAACATAATCTAGTAAGTATTGTTGCACCCCACAATGTTCTATAAACCTTCTAACTATATCATTTTTCTCTTTCTCATTAAGTGAAAGCACAGTGCCCTTTAAAATATGCACCATTGTTTTGCCAATTTTGCACATGTCCTCCACTTTTGTACTCTTACACCTCCATCAGAATTTGGACCACCAATTCTAGTTGCTAGATCATCACACTCTTGACCATCAACTTTGATTGCTAGATTAGTAGAATTTAGACCACCAATTCTAGTTATTGAATCATTAGAATCTGGACCACCAATTCTAGTTGCTAGATCATCACACTCTGAACCATCAACTCTAATTACTGGATTAATAAAATCTAGACCACCAATTTCGATTATTGGATCATCAAAATTTGGACCACCAGTTCTAAATGTTACATCATCAGAATTTGGATTTCCTTGTGAACATGAACTTAAAGATGACTTTTAAATAATCTTCCACATGAAGTGGAGTAGAGTTATTTGATGACTTCAGACCTTAGCTATTCTTAAGCCCAAAAAAAATGGTCATAGCTCAAAGTACACCTATAGATGTCATATGTGTTTTAGTATAAAAAGCCCATGAATTGCTGAATTTCAAAAGCCTTTCAAATATCAAATGAACCAATAGTCAATTTGATTATTTCAACTACATGTGGAGACAAAGAAGAAAGAAAGAAAAAGAAAACCCCATTTTAGAAAAATGCTACATTTGAAATATGGATTTATCGATTATTGAATCTGAAATCAATTCACCATGCTTTTGAGTTTTGCTAAAAGTATAAAATAAAAGTCTAAAACCACAAGGAATTTGGGTATTTTAAAAAAAATGGCAAGTATCAATTTGGACCTGTTTCAATTCATAGTGATACACAATGACATTAGTCTTGTTTTTCCCTTGTGTTATGAGAATTCAATTTCACTTCAACAACCATAACAAACAAATATATAATTTAAAATTTAAATTCAAAAGCTAAAAATAAATAAAAAACCAAGAGCTAAATGAGGTGGAAAGTAAAGAAGCCTAGAGGTGATACTTAAAAATATTTTTGTGAATTCAGGATAGAGCCAACAAAAAAATCATAGGTGATTTTGAAACCATCTCCGATTTCAAGCTTGAAACTATCTTTAGTTTCAATGCTCGAAATTCTTATGTGATAAGGGTTTAGGGTCCATCAATACAAAAGAACATAGAAATAGAAAGGAAATAGTTGTTTACTGGGTATATGGGTAAGGACTCATTGTTTTTGTATCATTGCTTGTTTTGGACTATTGAAGAGACAACAAGGACCTATAATTATGTGCCACAAAAACAAGCAACAAATGTTTCTATTGAAAAAATATATTTTTAGCCATGAACCAGATCAAGTAAAATGATACACATATTGTGAGGTGTTGACATGTGAAACTGTGGTCATGTTACAAATGTAGTCTTATCATTTATGGGCTACACAAGGTGCTAGTCATTTTTTTTTGTAGGAAAATAAAATTAAGTCAATTTCTAATGTTAAATGTGTAGCTCATTCATTAAAGGAGAAAATGTTCAAGTCTATTGAGCAAGGACACTATGTATAGATTCATTGTATTTAGTAGCTTAACAGATTTTGGCCCTTATGTAATAGGTATATTTTTTATATGAGGATTTTTTGAAAGATGATATTTTGGCTTGTGTTGAAAATTCAAATTAGTTATAGAGTTATAATATATTGAAGGATTTTGGTTTCTTGTAAGGGATTTTTTGAAGATTATATTTTTGCATGGTTCCGCATTTGAGTTTTCATAATTCTTCTTTTGCCTTAAGATACTTTTGAATGCAAATGGCACGGCCACAATGTGACACACCTCTTATTAATTTTAAGTTTTATTTTCAACCATCTTCAATGTAAACCAACACCTTCAAAAACACAAACACACACACACAATCATAAATATTTTTGTTTTAAGATCTTTTACTTCACATTATGAAATTGATCACATGAATCCCTCTTTAGAATGTTTGTCACCTCATTATAATCACTCATAAGTATTAAAGATCTTATATTAAAACTATTTTATGAAATTGATCACAATGAGTTCCTCTCCAACATGTAAATTATCACCTTCCTCTATGGTACTATAAGGATTCAAGGATTTTTTATATTGAAAAAGCCCCCTGCCCCTGAGGTAGGCCTTTCTTTCTCAATCCCCAAAATTTCCTTAAATATATTGTAAGTCAGAAAATGGTTGAACAATTTACAACTATTTGTACATTGTGTGTTTCAGGAACATAAAATACTATCAAACCTTCATGGAGTTTAACATCCATCTATGTAGCCCTAAATCCCATAGGCCTGGATGGAAGATTGCACGACATTTCATGTTCACTAATCAAGTGCATACAAGTCAAGCTCACTCACTTGCCCACCCAGCTGAGTGTATCTGCCCAAAGGGCATTTGTGTACATGAATTTACACTTGTTTGAAGTAGCATGCAGAACTTGAAAAGCCAAGTAAATCTATAGAATAGAAGGTGAGCAGTAGAATGAAAAGTTCATCATCTGTTACAATATTAAGTATTATGTTTTTCATTTTTCTTTCAAATGATTAGATATAGGATACTGATCCATGATAGTCCAACAAACTTGACAAGACTAGGGTTAGGGGATTCTCATTTGTAGAATTTGTGGACCTTCATGTTGGCATACTAGAAGTGAGATCTTCATGATGTTCAACATGTCATACAGATCTTAACTTGTGTATGACTTGATAGTACATGTAAAACATGCATGAACTTTTGAAGAGCAAGAACTTATAATTTACTTAAATCCCATACTTGAAACTTGAAGAGGCGAAGGAGACCTAATCCAAGGCAATTTGGAAGTGCAATTGCTTGTTGAATCTTCAATTGTAGCCCTAAACCGATCCTCAATTTTAAGGTTATCTAGATGAGGTGAAAAGGAATAATGTTGAAGTGAAGAAAAACAGTAGCAAATAAGACTGTAGTGAAGAAGAGGAGGAGAAACAAAAATAAAGTTCGTGAAGAAAAGAATGAGGATGTAGGTGGTGAAGAAAGGAAGGAGGCTACATCTTTGACGGTTCAGGTAATTTGATGGTTCAAGCGGTTTTTTTGTCAATGTCCTTCTTCACTCCTGCTTTGTTTCATCGTTTATGGGATGAAGAAGGTGATTTATGGTAGAAGCTTTAGGCCCATGAAAACATTGTGGTTGAGATCAAGCTAGTTGAGCTTTGAGAGACCACTGACCTGTGGATGGATTGAACTTGAAAGGTTGTTCCTAAATGTAGAGAGTTTTTTGTATCAGGAGAAGGTCGCCAATTTCTTGGGGAAATTTTTGTTTCTGGCTATGTTTGTGGCTTCCAAAAACAGGTGGATGGAAGGCTGGAATTTTATGACTAGAAGCATGAAAAGAGAGTATCTGTAGTATGTCCATACCTCTCTTTCCTATAGTCAGTCATAATGCTTTTATGTTCATTCATTGGTTACAAGATCAAAATGGAGAACTATTTCCATGGTAATTTTGTACTTATTTAGTGGTGAAAAACACACACACACACAACAAACAGTTTGTTATTAAAGCCAATTGGTGTGTTTGGTGCAGTTGGAGGAGGGAATAGAAAGCTTGTATAGGAGTTTTAATGGGCTTGATGCTCGAGTCTTCGGTGTAGGACAAATTGTTGACAATATTGGAGAACATTTATAAGTTGACCAAGTGAAGTGATGGATGCTCAAGGGATTGATTCTGCAGGCAAAGGTCAATGTGTTCTAGTTTTCTTACAAATTGATATTCACAGTAGGTTATGTGTGGTATTGAGGATTCCACATTTTTGCATGATTCCCTGGTCACATGAGGGCTTTGGATATTGTCATCACCTTCCCTGCAAGTGGAATTCCAGGATAGGATGACAGATGGATGGATTTTAAGGTGATGTTATCACCCACCATTGCAACATGGAACTCCATGATTTTTTCATTGTCAAGTTGATGGTTTGTTCCAATCATTGTTTGGCATTAGTGCTACCCACTAATATGAGCTAATATGAGCAATTTGTGCAATAGGTCTACCATCAGAAGCTACCTTCAACAGATGTGACGGGTCTAAAAAACAACAAGAAAGAAGTTCTGCTTTTGAAAATGATTTTTCAAAGGATCATGCTAGTGAAGCAGGTGAATCATTGAATCAGAAAACTCAAATTAAAAATGGCATAGAAGTTGGAGCTAAGACTTCAACCAATGCTTCAGGAAGTGATCAAAGTGATAAGCTCATCCATCACCAAACATCTCCTGTGATAATAGTAACTTGCAATTCAAAGCTGTTGCCATCTGAGGTATAAAGCTCACAGGTTGTGCTGCTTCTTATTTCAGACCGCCATAGCATCAGAACTTATAAAATGGTGCATTTTGGTCAACATTTATGAATTAAGCAAACATGGTTTCAAACATCCTCTTATACCCTTTCTACAGATTTGGCCTATAGATGGACCCAACAGTGGAGGGCTTTTTTTTGCTTCTAAGCACTAAGGGAATGCATGTGCTCAATACAACACAAATGACAGTAAAGTGTTTTGCAGGCAAGGAGGAAGCTGGTAATGCTATTCAGAGTATCTTACAGGTCAATATCAACATGTTGATGCAGTGGACTTGGCACTGAAAGGCTGTAAAGTTTGCAATTGGATGGAACCTACTGGCAATGATGAGGATCAACTGTTGTTACAAGAGTGTTTCATGTCTAAACATAATTTCAATTTGCAAAAGCAGGACAATGATATGCAACTAGAATATTCACATCCTCAATCTTCAGCATAGTCTACTAACATTGCAGTGGAATTGGAAATCACTAGTCCATACATGTCCATGGCTCTTATGTGGAACAATCAATTGTGCATGCTTTTTAGTTTGATCTTGGTAACTAGGATGCTCGGTAATAGTTTACTTTGTTGGCTACATTATTGTAATGCTGGTGAGTTAGAGCGAAATGTTCATGCTCTCCAATAGAGCTAGTCTCTCAGATGGAGAGGCAAATGACATGGCCTGATTTTATTGTGAAAAAATCTAATAACCTTGTTGCCTTTTACTATATTAGGTACTCAACTTACATACCAATGATCCCACAAGGATACATGGCAAGCTCACAAATTTTGGGTTTGTAGAACTATTGCTGCTACTTTTAATGGTATATGACGATGATGATACTAGGTCATGGTGATCAAAGTATATGATGGTGGCAGTAATAGGGAGCAATAAGGGTCTAGGGTACGAGATCGTTCGTGGTCTTGCAAAGCAAGGTCTTACCATAGTCCTTACTACACAGAATCCAGTAAGAGAACTTACTGCACTCCAGACTCTCCAAGCTGAAGGCCTTGATTAAGTTCATTTCCACCAATTGGATGTGATTAACACAGATTCTGTGAAGAAGCTTATAGCTTGGTTGCAGAAAGAATTCAGAGGTTTCGGTATTCTGGTAAGATGAGATGATGAAAAAACCCACCTCATGTGATCCATCCTTAATTCACCATGTACTGCAAAAACATTCTTGCAAGAGAAAGGAATGAATTTTCAAAACTTGGAAATTTATTGATCACATGAACAAGCTAGTTGCTAGCTTCTGAGCTTCGAGGGTTGGAGATGTTGATGAGAGATAAAGAGCATAAATTTCAACAAAATTTCTTGGTGCATAAGTAGCATCAAAAGGCACATGTGACAAATTGCTAGATGGTGTGCAAATCTAAAGTTATGATGACCATGAGCTTGTTGGTGTGCTGGTTGGTGGTGATGATGAACATATCAACAATGCAGCAGTTCAGAAGTTCTCACAGCTTTATGAGGATGCTCAAGAGACTTGTATTCTGTGCCACTTGTTGTTGGAGTCTTTTGAAAAGTTTCAAATTTTTCTGTGTCAGAATGGAGTGAAGAAAAACTCCAGTTCAACATGCTTGCTTCTGCATCAATCCTGGACAATTAGAAAAATATCCTCTGGGTTTTTGTGCTAGGGTTGAGCCATCCATCTTTCGGGTGATGGATGGCTCAACCCTAGTCTTGGAGTTCAGAGCCATCTCTACACATTGCAGATTATTGTGATAGCATCTGGCAAGTTCTGATGATGGTCCAATGTGATTGATTCAATGTGCATTCTAGGTATATACTAGTAACAAATCTCCCTTTAGTACCAGCTTCTTCTTCAGGTGTCTTTCTTTCAAGGCTTTCAGGGCTCAGAGTTCAAACAATTTGTAGTCAGTGCACAACAATTCTAATAATAATTTTAGCATCTCTTTGGTTTTAGGGCTTGAATTCTTTTATCCTTCTCCCTTTTATTCCTCCTTGCAACATCATGTGAATTCTATAAGCTATTTTCATAGTTACTTAGTTTCTATCTGAGATTCAGGTTTGCTTTGGTGCAATTTTCTTTGAGCATCTTATCATCAAGAATGCTACCTGACTTCAGCTGTATGATTTTCTAAATATTTACTGTAGTGATTTTTGGTCGTGGTTGTGATTTGAAATTATTTTGAGCAGATCAGCAAGTGATCCTTTTCCACCTCCTCCATTCCCTCATGCAAACTGGGAAGGCTTTGAACATTGGTTACCTGTTGCTGATTTTGAGGGAGAACACTCAAAGGGAGATACTGCACGATGGTGGCTTGAAGGACTGTGTCTTGTAGCTGCAGGGCATGTGGCATTATTAGTATTGGCAGGGGGTCAAGGAACTTGTCTTGGTCCAAATGCCCCAGCTGTCAAAGGCATTTTATAGCTAGACTTTTAATATTTCTAAGAGAGCCAAGGTTGCCCTGGAAGACTTTCCAGAGGTCCTCTCTCTTTCTCTCTCATGAACTTGGGGCTCTCTCCCTCTCCTGGTCTTCCTGAGAGAGGATGGGGCCTGACATGCCAAAAGGGCCTGGACTAGGAGGGTTCTTTTTGCAGTTAGCTTTTGGAGCCGCACTCTTCTTACATTGAGGTCTGCAGTTAGCCTTCATTTTGACTGACCCACAACACCCCTTGGTCATGTGGAGCTGTGCTAGATCCTCTACCAGTGTGCATTCCATCTCACTGCTGTTAGACAGTTCCACACTTGTGAGGATTATATTCTCAACTTGGGAGCTCTTAAAGAGAATGTTGAATCAGCGAGACATACCTCAAATGTGTTGGAATGGTAGCCTTTATTGTGAATAAATGATCACCCCTTACAGAGACCTTGTTCAGTTTAGGCACCCCTAGTACATCACTAAGACATCGTCTGGTTGAGTTCCTGCGGGTACTTGGAGGTCCATGAGGCCATCCACTGTCTTCATCTATTCTCAGCAGACAAATCACACATTCCATCACTTAATAAAGAAACAAACATGCAAGGTTTTGGACACGGTGTTGGACCGCATTGGTTTCCCATTTGGATTCATTTAGTGTCCTAGTTGTATGTTGAGAGGATCAAAATCACTCAGTTGTTCCATTGTGCTTCTACATCATGAGAATGGAAAGACCTATTCCCAATACAATCATCACAACTTGACAAAATGATGGAAGGGTTTAAGAGAGACAACCACTTGCATGTTCCTTGGCTGTAGAATGCAAGGAATCTACAAGTGGTGCAAGAGGCAAAGGTACAAGATGACCTTCAGGAACAAACTACATAGCCTAGGACAAGAACTTCAGAGAGGACTCAACAGCTACATGGATTTTTGTCATATATGTAGGGAACAAGGTGGGAGCCTCATTTTGTCAGACCGAAACCATGGACCTCTGACTATGGACCCTGAGAATGAAGAAAGGACACATCCCTGTGCAAACTCCATTTCCCAGCTTCAAATCATAAACATACAAATCAATTGGCTGATTCAATATAAATCACTATTCTACGATATTCACCACATAAGAACCTAGTCCTTAACAGGTTGAACCAACTACCTATCAAAATGGATGGCACTCTTAAGAGGGTAAGGAACAAATTTACAACAAGAGTAGTGCTAGCTTGGTTTGAATCAATGGAAACAATGATATGCAGGTGATGGGCACAGAAGTGAAGTTGCAGATTCCATGGATTGTAATGACTAGTGATGCCACTGACTTACCCACACACATGGTGTGAGTAACTCAGTGCAGGTATCGGGTGGTTTGTCGGCGAATATATCCTAAGGTAGTCAATATGCCAGAGGACATCTTCTTGGAAAGGGTCTCTGCCTTTTTGTTGGTTACTGCTAATTTTGTCTCCTCCCTATGTTTTATACTTTATTTTGCTCTCCAATCTCATTTAGGCTTGGCTTGTCAATAGTGCCTAAAATGCAAATTCCATGGAGTTGAGAAGGTGGTTATCCTATTTATCAAACTGCAGGATCTGAGGGGTGACACTTCGAGTGCACACATGAGGGCTTCGAACCCACAACCAGTTGCAAACTGGTCATGAGGCAAGTCAAGGAACTACGGCCGTATTGCATACCTACAACAAGAATCAAGCCTGGCAAGTTGCAAAAACAAATCAAACTGAATCCAAGCTCGAGAATGATGCAGAAGAGAGAGAGAGAGAAATTTACTTCTTGAACATGATCGTCAGAATGGACCATGAACAGCAGCAAAGATAGAGGACTCAGACAAAACAAAACACCCACCCGGCCAGGTATCCGTCGGTAGAAACGAGGAGGAAAGTAGCTGGAATGCGATTGCAGAAAGCATAAGCATGCTATATAGGCCTCGTTCTCCATCTCCTCGTCGTCTGCCTACATCGCAACTCCTTTCATGAGACCGCTATTCTTTGAGGCTCTTCCTCAAGAAGACAAACGCGCAAGCCACAAATCCGGCTCATGCAAATCCTCACAACAACAACAACAACAACAACAGCAGCAGCAGCAGCAGAGAGTAACCGTCTTCTTCGTCACAGAAGGCCCGCGCACATCAAGGCGTACGCTTTCGTTTTCGCCAAGACCCACGGCGCAAATCGGCAACGTAAGTCCTCTCCGCTGGCGAACCGTGACAGCGAAAATTTATACTTCGTCTTCGCCGGCGGAGCTCGTCCGCCACTCCTCCTACAATTCCTCCGCCCTGCCCGAAATCCTCCCCTCCGCCCCTCAAAACTTTCCCTGCCCTCTCGCCCATAAAAGGAAAATTTTCTCCTTTTTTTTTTCTTTTCTACCTCGCTTATTAACAAAACAATTAAAGAATCAAAAACTTCACAAAAAAAAAAACGTTTAATCAAAATTTTAAAATGGCACTTAGACTTTTAAATTTCAAATTAACTTCTTAATCATCTACTAATTTTTAATTCTCAATTAATTTCATAATCCTCATTTTCATCAAATTTCATTGACAATAAATTTCAACAAACTGCCATTTTATAGGGATAAATTACAATCCTAGTAGACCAGAGAAAACTAAACGAAAAAAATCAAAAAATGAAAGCAAGGATTGAAAAAAAAAAAAATTAATTGAGTGATCAATGATTTCAACAAGTGTTTTATTTTCAATTTGGTGGTTTCAAAACTTTAAGTAATGAAGTTTTCTAAATTTTTTGAAGTTTATTTTTTTAAATTAACACTAAAAGAACCAATTCTCCTTAAGAAAAATTTGGTTTAATTTTATTCAAATAAAGAACAAAGATTTCCAATATTTTCAAGATCAATTAAAATTTCAAATTTTCAAAAAAATAATGCTTTAACTAAATTCTTAAAATGGCACTTGGACTTTCTAACCTCAAATTAACCCTAGTAGACTAAAGACAACTATAAGAAAAAAGGCCAAAAAATGAAAGCAAGGATTGGACCAAAAAAATGCATTAAAAAAAATTGAAGGATTATTCTGTCAAGTGTTTTTACTTTCAATCTGATAGGTAGTGAAGTTTTTTTAATTTTTAAATTTTTATTTTTTCAGATTAACACTAAAAGAACGAATTCTCCCAAAAAAAATTTCTGAGTTAATTTTATTCAAACAAAGATTTCCAATATTTTTCAAATAATTTTGTAGCTATAGTGCAAATATTCTTCTATTGATTAATTTTCAACATTCCACTATGAACATAAAATATTCTCAAAATGTTTCAAATAATTCTTGTTGCTTGCCAATTTTGAAAAAAATTAATTATTTTGATAGAATAGTATATAGTAGCTTGAAACGTATTATATATTTTTAAAATCTTAAAAAAAAAATTGCATCTGGTTGAGCTGTTGTTGGGAGAAAACCTGGGCAGGCGGGGGGCAGCAGGCTAGCGTTCGCTGCTGGCTACTACATGTGGGCAGTGCAAACGATCGTCACTCCTGCGCCAGCATCAGAAACGCATCTAAAAGAAAAGATGCTGGCGTTCGCCACCACCACCACTGTTCATGTGCGTGGTACAAGAGGCGACTAGATAAAACAACACCGAAAATAGAGAGTGAGAGGCAAACCTACTGAACCATAAAATGGAATCTACCTCGAACACACATTACGACTGAAATATGAAAAATAATTAAATATAAAAACGTCCAGGGCGACCATACGAAAAAGACCCAGTAAACTAATTCCTTGAAATTCTCGTCACTGCAATATATGGGAGTTGAACTTTGGGCAAACCATATGTCATAAACCTGAGGCGCTATTGGGAACATATTAAGGAACAACTTGGGAACTTGGGGAATCACATGGGAACATGATGGGAGCACATTGGGAATATAGAAAGAAACCAAAAAAATCCCTTCCCTGCCCCTCCAAAAAGAAAAAAACTGGAGCCCTCTTGAGTGGATGTTGAGCCTTCTTCTCATTGGCTGCACAAAACTTTTATTTCCAAAACTGTTTGTCACCATTTTTGGCCTGGGCTAATGGCAGGATTGAAAATAATCAGTGTTGTCCAGTGCTAGGTTTTCTAAGGAAGCTTCACTTCTGGTTGTGGCTAGTCTTTTGACTTGATGTGCGGCACAGTCATGGTGAGCCATTTGGAGATTCATTAGGTTCGTGTAAATTTATGAACACTCTTTATTCTCGTTTGAATGTGAGTTTTATGGTGGTTGATGTTGTTACATTTTGACACTCAATGTGAGGCCTACTACTTTTAAATTTTCAGCTCACATTGCCAATCATTGTTTCTTCCTACACTTCACCAACTATCTCATTTGAATAATATCTTAGGGTATGGCAAATCTTGGAAAGACTAACATTGAAATAACACACTTTGGTTCTATATTATCCTTTTTCCTCATTTTTATCACATTTTGTCACACAATTTTCTTTTGAAACATTGTTGCAACATTCCTCCAAACAAATGAGAAAATATGGACCATTCTTAGGGATGACACATTATTTTACCATTCCACCATGCAGAATTTGATCTTTCAACAATGCAAGTTCGAGGAGAGTTTGCCATGAAGGAATTGCAAGTTGTGAATGGTGATGTTTTTGCCAACTTCATAGTCTATGGTAAAAATGTTCTCTACTTGTGCATGTGGTAGAATTTTTGATTAGTAGGTGAGGTGCTTGTTGCATAATTTTTATCCTGTTGGCCAATGACTGATCACTTTGCTCAATGCAAAGAAATCTATGTGCAAGAGCCTTCACCATCTATGACAAATTATACCAAACATATAATGACATAATGATCCTTAACTTGTAAATATGGGTCACCTTTTTAAGCCATGGGATGAAGTATAGCTCTGCATCCTAACCAAAAGATGAGACTAAGCACTTCTACATTTTCCCTTAGAAACCTCCAAAATAATAGCATAACTGATTCAAAGAAATTTATTGGTAAACAAATAATAAATCTCCTCTATACAAGATGCAACCATTTGTTACATTTTCAACTTTTGTACATCTATAAGACCAAACATCAATGGGACTATTGAATCTATTTGCAAAATTTGCATGGAAGCAGCAAACTTTCATGTATTCACCCTCATCCACCTTGTCAATGCTGTCATAGTAAAAAAAAATTGGCAAAAAATTATGATTTTTTTTGGTCTTTCCTACAATTAGGTGGCAATTAAATTCAGAACTGGAACAACAAAAAGGAACCTAGGAAAAATGTTTCCCCTCAAACAAGACGTCACTAAAGTTTCTGATCGAAATCCAAAGAAATAAATGATTGATTTCAACCAGACCACATATTCACAGATGAATCACAGCAAATGGGTCAAATCTAATGTGAATCAAAACAATGAAAGGGCTACCATTATTCAAAGACCTCCATTGAAAGCTAAAACATCTTTCGATCCAGCAACCACAAACCCTAGAAAATTGGAAGCCAAATCTCAATTATTCACATTGTACACATGACAAAAATGGCACTCATTTACATTGATCTTCTATGGTTCCCAAAGAGATCTCAAATTTGTCCACAATGATTTTTCACAAATTTTACCTATTAAGTGTTCTCTGAAGTTCAAAATCCTGGTTCAACAAAAAGTTTTGACCTCTTTCTTGGATTGATATTCCAAAACTCTTTCATAATGTTCTGAGCAAAAAGTAACACATTTATTCCCAACAGTTTTTATATATATTCCAAATCCTTTAGTTAAAGGTTGTTCCTTGAGTACCCAATCAGTCATGCAGGTCAAACTAACTAGGTGCTGTAGAAACAATACCTGCACAAAACCAACTATCTGGGCTGACTTCCTGCCATAAAAGTCCTATCAAAATTTGTAAAACATTTCCACACTGTCACAAGCAAGGTCATAATTATGCTACCTATCAAGTTGAAGTGAGATGCCATGCAATTTGACTGAAGAGACTCCCCTCAGCCATACACCATATCCAGAGAAACAGATAGCATTTGAGTAGCAAGGTTTACTCAGTGAGCACGGAAAAGGACATCAAGATGGAAAAGGTGACCCCGGACACGGTAGACATGCACTGTGTAAAGTGCAGCTGCTGTGAACACCACCATGAATGATATGCGAATGGAAGTTCCAAAGTCCTGAAAGAAAATCAAGACGAGATTGTTAGAAGATCAGTTTTGTGCTCACTGGATCTTGTATACTCCTCTAAGGAATATGTTTCTTTCTGTGGGCTGGCCAACACAGTTCACCTACGCTTTTGGAAACACAGTAATACTACTAACTATATCTTCATAAATACTGAATTAGTAGCAGCACAGGAATACTGCTAACATTAAACCACATTGACCTATAAACAAAGAAGTTCTGTTATGCCTACACATATTGCAAGAGAATCTCCTGCAGTTCTACTCACATTCCCTACATGACTTGCACTCCCACAAAGACACATTGATCCTTTATGCTGTCTTATTTCTTGTGGTCCTGATAGCCACTTGTAATCCTGCAAGTATCTCCACCCTACACTGTAAGAAGACTGTCTATTTTGGTGTGAAGACAGAGAAAATAATTCAAGAAAATGGAAAGAGGTCTTGGGATAGGTTGCTCCTCATAAATGGTTTGAACAGACTACAGGGAAACATGCAAAGAACCAAAGCAACTGTGCGGATATAGTAAAGAAAGAAAGGGAAAGAGGGTGTGCAGTGGGAGGTGGAGGAAGGGTAGGGGCTGTTCCCCTTGTATGAGCCACAACATTAAGTCTTTGGACATTTGACTGCCCCAATTAGACATTCCTACCTTGGGGTTAGAAATGACCAAGCCAACAACGTATGTTAGCATGTCCATCAAAGATTGCAATGACTTCTGCACTCCACCAACAACTCCTCTTTCTGCCTCTGGTACAGACTCCTGTAAAATCAGATAGAAACACACATGCTGTCAGTTAGCTCAAAGATGCTTCTAGCCAATCCAACTAAAGTATTGCAACAAGTCTTCAGACAACCAGACAAGGAAGATGAGGGCTGGAGAAATTGCCTGCATTAGTTGGGTGACAGAGAGATCAAACATCCAGAGGCCAAGGCGTGAGGCTGCAACACCAGCAATCAGCATGATTGATGCCACCCTTGGGCTCTGGACCCATGTTGAGGCCACACATATTGACAGCAATGAACACTGTTTTTAAACCAAAAATAAACCCATCAAACCCCAGAAAATAATCACTTCTGTGCCTGCTAGCCACAATAAACCCTCCAAAGGCATGCAACATGTTGATAAGTGTTAGAAATGTCTCAGCTATGAATGACAATTTGCATTGATAATGGAAAGGACATTTTCAACATCAACAAGAAACCTGTTTAGAGAACCTGTTTGTAGAGCAATGAACATCATCTAAGAGCTAACAAAGACAACCGTATTTACAATATTTCCTATCTGAACGCCTCTTGGTTAGTTTGAAGCAGACATACCTGCAACCAAATTGACCAGACACCCGTGCGAACTGTTTGAAGACAAGCATGCACTGAGGGATAAACAACAGTTGCTACAATTCCCACCAAGGCTGCCACTGCACGAGCAAGCCCCAAGACATATGGTGGTACACCTCTCCAATCAAGAACTGCAGTCATAAATGATCCAAAGCTGGTCCATCCCAGACATAAATGCACACTGGGGAATCATAAATCTGCTAAGATATTGTCCCAAGCACACCCACTTTGTAAAACCATCTATGTTGTGATGGACTTATGGAACATCATCATTATCTTCCATGCATCTAAGCATGTGTAAGTACTGTTCAGATCCTACGTTTGCATTCCAATCATACATCTCTTGCCAAGCCAGAGCTGCAGTTCCAGTTAGTAAGGTCCGTGGTGGCTAGAACAAATATTCACCTAAGAACTGTGAAATACAGAAGAGCAAGGGCCAGCCCTGCCAGCATGGCCTCCTGGTGCATGTAAGTGAGCCACCCTTTAATGATAGGCAGATGCTGCAATGTGCCTTCCAATGTGATGGATTCATCTGTTTCTGCCTTTGCCATTGGTAGTAAGCCCACCTCTTCACTGTAAAAGCCCTCCAACTTCAGCATGCATTCCAAAGTCTATCAGTATTCATGGAATACCTCATCACTCTCTTGTACAAGGATAGGCTCATACCTTCCTCTTCTGATGTCTTAAAGGAGCTCCAGTCCCAATTCTAGACAAAAAAATGATACTCTAAGCAATGAACCATAATCAGCAATTACTCCAGCAGAGGCTAATCAAAACAGCAGTCACAGCAATAAAGATTCATTCCCTAGGGGTAGCAGAATACATTGGTAACCATACTACTGTGTACCAAAATGCAAAACAAGCAAAGAAGATGTGCACATCCAAAAACATGGGATAACTAGAATTGCACCAGTGGACAAATTTCCAACCTCTGTCTGGACTTGTGCTTCTTGTGCAGTTGAGTGCATCTCAATTTCTTTGGCCTCCAAATTTACAGCCAACTCCTCTGCATCTGGACTCTCCAGTTTTGTGTTTCTGCTTGGAGACTTCTGTTGTAAGATGGGCACTGCTGTGTAGACAATGTAAAGGAGCCCATATTCCAACCCCACAGAAGAAACATTCCAAACAGCAATCAAGACTGCACTAGCAAGCATTGAAGCATAACTCATAAGAAAGCCAACCGCCACAGGAGCCAAAAGCTTGCAGCTAAGGTCAATCCTCCGCATCACCGAATTTATACGGGTCAATGATCCTGGGGCCTGCTCAGCTATCACCACTACCCTGCAATAGCACACACATAACCATTCTTTAGAAGTTAAGTTGTCAAAAGCAAGGAATTACACATTTTTCTGTACTGCCTGTGTTAACAACACAACAGCACATAGTGTAGCTCCATATGAACTTGGCCTTTGTCTATTGACACAAATCTAACAACCCAAGGGCTATCATCAGAATGGCATCATCAGAAACTTACCAATCACGCTCAACAACAACATCCATTGCAAGGCCTGATAGAGCACCACATGCACCAAAAGTGTTCACGAGAATCACCAGTGTGACAAAGGCACCAAAACGTCCAAGAACGGCACCTGGATGGAGCAAGAGAACCACTGTAGCTACTGCTGCCACTACAATAGAACCGTTTTGTACCCCCAAGGCTACCTGCACTACCTGTCTTCACCATGCCCACACCAGTCAGAACCTTTGCAAGGCCTCTTTCACCCAAATTCACACCACACATGCAACCATGAATGAATATCGAACACAGGCAAAATTTAGCAAATGCTGGAGGTAAAGAAACTTCAAGCAAGACTTTTGCAAAAGTCCATTAATCAGAATTCTCAAAGTAAAGAAAAGATTCACCTTAAGGCGTGGGCATTTATCAACCAACTCTCCAATTACAACACCAAAGGCAGCCACTGATGCTGCTTCCACCAGGCCATAGACAGCAACCAACAGCAATGAATTGGGCCAAACATGCAGCATGAACAAGCTTACTGCAAATTCCCACATTCTGCACATTACCACCATTTCAAAGAAACATGAGCTTAGACATAACATCACAAATGATAACTTCAGAGAGTAAAATCCAGCAGGTTCAAATTTCCTACCACAGAGTTGGAGGGATTGCACTTCTTTAGCTGAAAACACTGCAAAGACCTCAACAATGTAAAGCAACAAATTGTTTTGACTCCAGCAACCTTTACCTTTGCCTCCAGCATAAAAGTCTAAGCTTGAATGTCATGCTATTGCCTGAGATTTTACAGTCTGATGGACCTGGTGAACCACTAAAACTGATTGCAGTTATCAACAAGCATGAGAAGTTCTTGATGAGTTGATTAACTCCAGGCAGTCATGCTGATCCTGTGAAATTCATTCTCAATTCTCCACTACATACATAACTTGCATAAACTAGAAACATCATCATCTTTCTGGTCTGGAACCAGTCTATACAAGTTGCCTCCAGCACAGAAAAAATCATGCATACTTTGAAGCACCTCTTTTCTTAACCCCATCCCAGACCCTAACTTCCTACATAACCTGTTTTTGGGCAGCATTTTCCTCAGCATTTGATGTTACTCATTTGGAAGTGTGTCATAAACTGCAAATCTGCCTCTCAAATTTTGGAATTGGATTCAGCAGGAAAAGAAACATATGTGATACTTTCTATTGCAATTCTCCACATGCTAAGCCATGAAGCCAGCAAGAGAAAGAACCAGCCTCACTGAAACAAATTGCAGGGGTCATGAAATCCTGAGGAGAAGAAGAAGAAACCATCCAACAAATTCCCATCTCAACTCTTTGCATCCTAAATTCATACAACATCTGCAAGAGAAAGAACAAGTATAACTGAAACAATGTAGGAGTCAAAAAATCCAGAGAAGAAGAAGAAGAAGAAGAAGAAGAAACCATTCAACGATTCCACTCCCAATTCTTTGCATGCTAATCCATACAGTCAGCAAGAGAAAGAACCAGCATCACTTGAAACAAGCCAGCAAACCAAACATTCAGAGAAGAAAAACAAGAAGAAGAACCTCAATCCAAGAACCAACCGAATGCGCACAGGATGAGCACGATTCCAAACATTAAAAATGAACATCACCTGTCTCCCCACCGCGAGAGAAAATGGCTTCCATACAGACACCGAACCAGGCGATCGACTTCCTTCCTATTGATGATGATCGCCCCTGTGTCGACATTGTTGAGACCTGAACTCTGCGGCTCGACACCGGAATCAAGCACTCCCGAAGAAGACCTGAATTCCACGCCACTTATCATCTCCTCCTCAATGTCGTAGCGAAGAGCATCTCCGTCTTGTGGTGACGTCCGAGGAGAGTCTCTACCTCGCACCTCCATTCTCATCAACGAGAGAAAGGGAGAGAGAGAGGAATTTTAACACTGCGCAACTGCTGCAACAACAACATCAACAAAACAGAGGCAGAAAAACAGAAGACGGAATTCACGGATTGCCATATCTCTCGCTTCCAATTCGGACACTACTACTGTAAGCTCTCTACCACGCTATTGGGTGCATGGGGCTTGTTGCATCTCTGTCTTTTTGTGGAGGGAAACTAACGTCGTTCACTTCCGGCAATCCCTTCCCTTGTCGGAACGAGTGGAAGAAGTAGAGATGCAACCCGGTGTTCCGGGAATGACAGGTGATGTTTTGTTCGTCTACAATCCGAGTTCTGCGTGATCAGAGAAGGGATTCCAGAACTGCGTTTTGGACGATACGTTCGTTAACGTCAACGGTAAGGAACTACGAAGAAGGAAGTAGACGGAGGAGAGGGCTCCCGCCCCCGGGTGTGTACGTGGGTTGCGTCGTCATCGCGAAATCGACCGTCGTCACCTGCAATCGAACACCGGAAGCCCTAAATCATGAGCCCTCGGCCGGAACTCCTTCAACAGCGAGTTCGTTCCCTCCTCCTTCACGACCCCCCGGAGCCCCCAGATCTTCCTTCCCCACTGACGCTAGAACCTCGTCCTTCCCCCTTCCCATTCTGATGGCACACTTGCAAGTGCTCATGCACTAGCCTGTGGTGGCTCACGGATTTCAAGGCGTAGCAGCTGGGCCAGATCTTGGGGTCTGCTTCTCAATTGCAAGAGGAGGTGCAGCAAGGGATAGGGGGGGCGGGGGTGGGGGGGAGCCAGGGATGGCAAATCACCATGCATGGCAGCCGCAAGAGGAGGGCGTGAAGGAGATTTGTGGACTGCTTCTTGAGTCCAAGGTGCCCAGCGGCGATCAGAATCGAGTCTGGCAGCAGCTGCAACGATGCAATTGCTTCCCGGATTTCAATAATTATCTTGCCTTCATCCTGTTCCGAGCTGAGGTCCGAATTCTGCGACCCTTTTTTCTCTTTCTCTCTCTCCTTCCTTTCCGAATGTCTCTCCCTTGTCTCTTTGATTGCGAGGAAGGGGTAAGTAAGCTATGTTTGTTGTAGTTGTGTGCATGCTCTTCGGCGTGGAAGGGAGGATATTGCACCTTCCAATCCTGGATTGGTTGCTCCTTGTTCCTATGGCTTCGTGTTTCTGCATTGGAATCTAGGTCTCTTGCCGTCGTAGACTGTCAAAGGCTGTTTGAAATCGTGATCGTTGTAGGTGATTTAGGATGTCAAAAAGAAGTTGGTGATACATTGTGATCGTCGGCAATCTGAGGATCGTTTTCTTTCCTCTGATTACCTTCAACAAGCTCTTCCTTGGCTAGGTTTTGAACCATGGCATCACACTTTCGTGTTGTCTGTTGCAGGGGCAATCCTCAGAAGTGCGGCAAGCTGCAGGATTGATGTTGAAGAATAATTTGAAGTCCAGCTATCAGGCAATGCCTCTTGGCTATCAACAGTACATTAAGGCTGAATTGCGGCCACACCTGGGTGCAGCTGATAAACAAGTTCGTGCCACCGTCGCCATTGTTATTAGTGCAGTGGTTCAACAAGGCAATGGCCAGGACTGGCCTGAAATTTTCCAGGCGTTTGTCCAGTGTCTTGATAGCAATGACTACAACCACATGGAAGGTGCTTTGGATTCACTTTCCAAGGTGCTCATTTCTTCCAGTCTGTCATGATTTCATCCTGTGTATCATGTGTACTCATGTGGTGTTTCTTGGGGCTCAATTTCCATCTGCCATGTATTCTTGGGTCGACCTGATCCATGATGCTGCCACACCTGGGTGTCAACAAGACAATCTTGGAGAGACCTGCATATGGGATGTAGTGAGAGAGAACCTGTACAAATACATGCCCATTTACTTATTGCTTTCTTTGACAGGACTGTTTCTTCTTCATCATGAGAATGGAGATTTTTCTATTCTTATGAAAGATATTTCTTTGACAGGACTTTTGTTCTGGTCCTTAGATGCTATTGAAAAAAACCATGTATCAAGATTCTGATTGCAGAAGCTGTAGCAATATTGGCAAACTTTTAGGTTGTGGTGACTATGACAGTGCATAAGCACCTGCATTGTCTCTATATTTTGCATCTTCCAAACTGTCCTATGCAGGGCTACACATTGTGCTTTTTTTATGAGGCTTGATTGCTTCAGAAACAATGTTTCACCTCAGTTACATGTTTGGTCAAGAGCTTATCTCATGGACTAGCTGATTGATTATTTTGTGGTGCTGCTGCCAACAAGCAAACCTCTGAGGAACTGAGAGGGATAATAACAAAGAAGGGAGGAGGAGGACATTAGTGGTTGTGACTCACCAAATTGAGGATCCAAGCTGATCAGCCAAGGATGCTGAATGGGTTCTTTGCTGAATTGGCAGATATGTGAGGATAAGCCTGAAGCATTGGACCAAGATATGGTAGGTCTATCAGAGCGGCCAATCAATGTGTTCATACCAAGACTGCTACAGGTATTTTCTATGTTTGTAACAGGTACAATTAATGGTACTTTTTCTCAATCTTGGCAGGATCAAGTCAAATGAAGATCTGATTCTTGCAGGCAATAGTTTCATAGCTGATAAACTCCCTGTGCTCTTACTCTTGTGACATTCCAACTTTTAAGATTATGTCTGGTTTAACCATGCAGTTTTTTGCCTCACCACATGCTGTACTGCGGAGACTGGCATTAAGTGCCACCAATCAGTTTGTTGTCCTCTTTCCTCCTGTAAGATTTTGATACCCATGCTGCAAATGCAGATGTATATTGTAGATGGGTTACGAGGACAAGGGGGGTTGTACATTTACCTAAGGTTTGCATATGATGTTGTCAAATGCAGGCCTTGTCTGTGAACATGGACACTTACCTTCAGGGCTTGTTCTCCCTAGCTAATGATTCTGCAGCAGAAGTTCGGAAACTGGTAAAGTCATGCTGCAAAGTTTTCTGATATTTTATGTTAATAGCAGTTTTAGGGACAAACTGAATTTTGTGGTTTGTTTCTTTTCTGCAATTTGGAGACAAGTCTTTATAGGGTGTGACAGGGCCAAAAAATAGGAGTTTAAAACAGGCTTCTGGTTGAATTGCAGGTTTGTGCTGGATTGGTGCAACTGCTAGAAGTTCAACCCAGTTATTTACAAGTGTGCTCTCTGCCCAAGTTCTGTACAGATAGAGACTGATCTTGATGTACATTACAAAATTGAGATTTTGTTCCAATATAAAATATGTCTGACAATCATGCTGATTTGCATCCTGATGTCTTGTCACTTGATATGATTCTATCTGGTAGCTTTTGGTTATTGTAAGAAGGCTCTATGTCTGACTTCAGAGGAATGTACTATTGTGAGCGATGCTGATAAGAGACCAAATTGGATTGCAGCCACATATGAGAAATGTGATTGAATATATGCTGCAAGCTAATTGTGATCCTGATGAGGATGTGTCACTCGAATCCTGCAAGTTCTGGTAAGCTTGTATTAGTGAGATGGTGGGGAGAGATGACATGCTATGGATGGAACTTAGATTATAAGCTGAAATGTCAGGTTTCAGGTGTCTAATTCTGTCAGTACATGATGTGCCAGAAAATTGTAGCAGGGATTTTAGTGGACATTGAATTTTGTTGTGTTTATTGGATTCTCTGATTTTGCAATGGCAGTACTTTGAATGACCTGGTACAAAGCTCTGCTTCATTGGTGCCTGCAGCAGACTGTTCCTGGACTTGTCTGATCCTAAACAATTATCAGTTTCTATTCTTTTTTTTTGTTGGTCTTCTTCTTCCTTTCTTTCTCAGTATAGATTACCTGAAAATGTGAGTATGGTTTTATCTGCAATCAAATTGATACTTATGAGGTATTTGATATCTTGAACATAACCTTTTGGGTCATCAATTTGGCTGAATAGGGAAAGCCTAGCTTTGTTTGATTCATTGCTTTGGGCTGCTGTTTCAGGTCCACATTCTGTAAAGCACACCTTCCACAAGAGATGCTGAGAGAGTTCTTGCCACGTCTTATAAGTGTAAGTTGTCACCTTGTAGTGTGTGGGATCCACTTTCTGACTGGTGTTGTAGGCTTGAATGCACATCACCTCCAATTGAAGTTGTTGCGTGTGATTTTTATTGCTTATGTTTTTTGTGTTTTCAACACTTCTTCCTCCTGCAGTTTTTTGACAGGTTCATTGTGTTCTGAAATAAGATTCTGAGGACAATGTGTCTTCAGGGAGCCAGCTGCTGATGCAGTGCTCACTAAATTTGGTGAGCTTGGAGCATTTTTGCAGATTATGGTGTATTTGTATGGAGGATTTTGCATTCTCTAACACAAAAGTGATGGTTCTTTTCACAGGTACTATTGAATAATATGGTGTATGCTGATGATGATGAAGCTCTGCTTGAAGCTGAGGTAAATGCTTGTTCACTCTGACTAACCTCATCTGCATTATCTCACCATCTTGTTTTTTTCGAGAGTCTTCTTTGGGAGAAGTTAGGAACTCCATAATGCTCCAAACAGAGAGCACAATAAGATGCTTGCAGTATGTAAGCTTGAAAAGATAACCTAGTCATGGAAAAGATGATTTAACCCCAGGTGCAACTATATCCAGGGAGTTAGTGGCCTTGTTTTGCTCTGTATCTGCTAATCTTATCATTTTGTTTCACTGCAGGATGATGAACATGCTCCTGATAGGGAACAGGTACAACCCAACTCTGTCTAACTCCAATTGGATCTTGTGTTGTGTCTGCCTTTCATTCATGTGTGTTACAGGTGGCTGATATAGATGGAGGCTATTGCAGGACATCAAACCCAGATTTCATCAACCACATGTACATGGTGCTGATGGAGCTGAAGACAATGAGGTTTGTGGCTTTTATTTGGTAGCATGATTAGATTTTATGTGTCTTCTGTTCATGGTACTTTTCTGATACTTTCTTTTGGGGATTGCTGAGCATTATATGTGTTATTGTGATCATTATTGGGAGGAAGCTGCTGAATCACTTGCATAATATACTCACTTTCCAGTTTTGTAGCATTTTGAAGTCAGTTCTGGATGTTGAATGCAGGAAGATGATGATCTAAGAAATTCCTGGAATTTGCGAAAGTGCAGTGCTGCTGGTCTGGATATTTTGTCAACTGTTTTTGGTGATGAGATTCTCCCAATCTTGATGCCACTTGTCCAGGTAGTTCTTATCTTGTTGTACATTCAGCAGTGACATTGCCTCAGATTTCAAACCACAGATTGCAGGGTGCTGACAAGCAGGAGAACCCAGTATGTCTAATTCAAAAGTGTTGAAGAGTCCTATGAGCAGTCCCTGCATTGGACATGGGAACTCATTCACCATTTGAGTTTTGATGTAACTTGTGCAGTAGCATGTCAATGGTTGCCAGTCATAGTTTGCCTGACATATTTTGTGATCTGTCTTACATAGTTTGTGATGCAGAGCTGTGTTGGTCAGTGTGACATGGGTGGTGGTTCTTGCAGGCCAGGTTATCAGCTACCACAGACTCAGCATGGAAAGAACGGGAGGCGTCAGTATTGGCACTGGGTGCAGTTGCTGAGGGATGCATCTCTGGTCTTCTTCCTCATCTGTCACAGGTACCCTCTTCTTGAACCCATTCCTATTTTGGAACCTGTCTCTGTAGCTTCTCCCTTCAGCAATCTTGCATCTGGATTTTTCCTGCATGTGCATAACCTTGATTCAGTCTGTTTCAAGGAAGGGCATTTGATCTTGTGGATGGAATAGCTGAAAGGCAGCTGGTTTTTGCAGATTGTAGCATTTTTTGTACCTCTCTTGGAGGATAAACGTCCACTCGTTCGAAGTATCACATGTTGGACACTCTCACGTTACAGCAAGTGGATTGTCCAGGTGAATGGCATCCCATTCCTATCCTGGTTGCTTAAGGCTCAATGTGTCAGAGACAGTTTTTGGATCTGTAGTGAGAGGTGCTCAGGGCACACAGCATTTTTTAGATGACTAGTGACAAGGTGTTTGTTGCTTTTCTAAAGGCAATAGGACAGACCACAGATGGACAAGTCCAATTCGACACAGTGCTGACAGGTCTGCTCAGGCGTATACTAGACAGCAACAAGCGTGTGCAGGAGGCTGCATGTTCTGCATTTGCAACCCTTGAAGAGGTGACCTCCTTTTTGTTTTCTTTCACCAATTTCCCTTTATGCACATTCCCAAATGCAAGATGTTTTGTGAATTGCTCTGGATCCACACTTTATTTGGTGACAGAGGTCCTTCAAGTAACAGGACTTGTCGTGTAAGTTCATGCATGTGACCAAACAGTGTAGATGTGTAGAAGAACATGGAATGAGTGGACCATACAGGACTCTGAACCTGGCAGTTAACACCCATCACAGTAAGATATGGGCTTCATGATCACCTGGGATCAATTCACACAATTAATGGGGACCAATTCACATTGTTGGTTCATTATGAAGATGCAAAGATATCCAATACCAAGAGCTACTTCTTCATGAAGGAAATCAACTAATGTTGAATAACCTGTTGTAGTGATGATACGAGTTAGGCATATTGTTTTGTGAAACTGGTGGTTTCTGCATTTTTGCTACTGTATGACAGGAGGCAGCAGAAGAGTTGGCACCACGTCTGGAGCTCATTTTGCAGCATCTCATGTATGCTTTTGGAAAGTATCAGGTGATTAGCATCTTCCTCTCTGAGATGTGGATCAGCAGTTCGAAATTTCAGAGACATTTTGGAGCAAGTTTGACAACATCTTCTGGATATTTTCCCTTGCCACTGAAAGCTCCAAGTTTAGCAATTCCTGGTGTTAGGTTCTGATGACAGGTCTGTTATTCATTGTGTCTATGAAATTGGAGAGATGATTGAATTAGCCATCTTTCGTTCTATATTCTTTTCTTCTGTTTGTTAAACACCATGCCTTGGCATTTAGTGAGAGGAAGCTTCATGAGAGAGCTGTGGCTATCAAGTTTTCTGAATGTCATTCTAATTGTGGTATGGTGAATAATTGTTCCTGCAGCGACGGAATCTGCAAATTCTGTATGATGCAATCGGCACACTGGCTGATGCTGTTGGCAATGAGCTAAATAACATATGGTGAAACTTGTCTGGTCTGTTGTTTGAGTTCAGTTGATTAAAGTGAGATTCAGGCTGAATGATTGATTGAAATTCAGCTTTGTCTGTCTAGTTAGTGTCTCATTTGTTGTTTGATATGGGCTTCTTGTAGTGGTTGACATTTACATGCCACAAAATGGTAATATGCTGTAGATTCCATCAACAACAGTATGGGTTAGTGTGAAAGTTTTGCGATACACTGTGAACTTCACATTTGGGACTTGGCATCAAGAGGTTGTGACCACAATTATGTAAAGAGGTAAAAGGTGTTATGTGGATATGTTTGATATCCCACAGTTCTCATATGATTGAGTAAGGTGACTTTGTGGTGTTGCATATGGCTGCAGACAAAGTACTTGGAAATTTTGATGCCACCATTGATTGCAAAGTGGCATAAGTTGCCTGACTTAGATAAAGATTTATTTCCCTTGCTTGAATGTTTCACCTCAATAGCACAGGTATTGATGTTGTTTCTTGTCAGTCAAGCTGCATTCCTTTCAGCAGGCATGTCTACTGTCCTTGTGAGAATTGATTTGCTGATGGGTGTTGTACCAATATGAAGAGGAGCTGCTTGCAAATATGGACTAAAGATGAGGGCAGAAGCAAAACTGATTTTTGTCAGACTGATGGATGGGTTTTGAATGGGACGATGGGTACTATTTTCTCTTGAATTTGGATTGGATTATCTGGCTGTTTGGGTTCTGATTTTCTTTGCAATTCCTTGCAGAATGTTTTTTGTTCTCTGTATGGTTATCTATAGTGGCAAATTGATGGGTGCTTTCAGGCTTTAGGTCCAGGGTTCACACAATATGCTGAACTGGTGTTTGTGAGGTGCATCAATCTTATTCATACACATGAAGTTGCCAAGGTATTCCTTTCCCTCAAACTTCCATTCTAGTCTACTGTCAGTGCATTTCTGACTGTGTTCATGGAGACTCCAGTTGTGTTTAAATGTTCATTAATCTGGCTCATTTGCTGAATGCTACTGGTTATGTTTGTCAGCATGAGCATTCTTGATATCATGTGAGAGATGAAGAAAGTGATATGGGTTCTTGAGACCACTTATCTGATGTAGTATCTGGTGAAGTTAGCTAAGCAGAGGTCCGTGGTGGTCATGGAGTTGCAATGGCTACTGATGTGAATTTGATGTTACATATATTGCAGGCAGATCCTGGAAGAGCAGGTGTAAACTATGACAAAGAATTCATTGTTTGCTCGTTAGATTTGCTGTCAGGTCTCACAGAGGGGCTTGGCAGTAGCATTGAAAGCTTGGTTTGTACCTATCTTTTGCATATATTCTCATTCACTATTTTGTATGGGTATGTGCAGAGAGCAACTTATATCTGAATCCTTATTCTGTTGCAAGAGTCTATTATGGCTATTTGGAGACTAATGTCACATTGTTTTGCAGGTATCGAGTGAACTTTTTGACCTTCTTCTGCTGTGTTGTGCTGATGAAGCTCCAGATGTTCGCCAAAGTGCCCTGGCCTTGTTGGGTGACCTTGCCAAAGTAAACATTACGTTGCACTTAATGGATCGTCCATCTGACCTTGTTAAGGAGACTTTTCCAGGATTTTTCTTGAGTTACTCTATATCATTATGTTCATTGCAATAATGTGTGGGGGGGCTTTGATGATGTGACAGGATTGTGCAGTGCATTTGCAGCCTTGGTTGGCAGATTTTTGAACCTTGCAGCCAAACAGCTGGTAGGCCTTTATCTTTCTCCCATGTTTTATGGAACTGTTGTTAGATCTTGATGGTTGTTCTGCAGACAAACGTAGTAAATGGAGGGGGGGATCTTGCATGGAGCACAGCAGGGACATGAAGCGAAGGAGAATGTGTCTGTGGCCAACAATGCTTGCTGGGCTATTGGTGAAGTGGCAGTCAAGGTACTCTTCTGAGTTCTAATTTTTTCATTAAGGTGGGTTTCACCAATTACACCTCTCAGTGTCTGCATTCTTTCTGCTGACCAATCAGCATTTTGATGTAGATTTGTTGTTTACAAGTGCCTTGCAGGCCAAGCAAGATATTTCTCCGATTGTCATGAATGTCATCTCATGTCTGGTTCCCATTATCTCCAATGGTGAGGTATGCAATAGGGTTGAGATTATTGTGCTTGGATGATTAGTGAGGGGGGCTATGAGTGTTAGAAGTCATGGAGCAAGGGATTGTTCTCAAACATTGTGCAAAGAGAGCTTGTGTAATGTGCAGCTCATCAAGGAAATTCATGCAAAAGGAGGGGTTGCAGGGTTTAAACAAGTCACTCCTGGAGAACAGTGCAATCACCCTGGGCAGACTGGGATGGGTGTGCCCAGAGCTGGTGGCTCCACACATGGATCACTTCATGCAACCTTGGTGTTATGCACTTTGCATGTAAGGATTTTTAAGGAAGGTCTAAGGATTTATTAGATGTTTGCATGCCTATGAGTGATGTCTAGGATCATTCTAGTCTATATGGTTGGGTGGAAGGTTACCATGCTCTGCACTCTGCATGTTTGGTTGCAGCCTGGGCAGAAAATCTGATGTACCCTTTACTTATCTGCATAGAATCTTGCAGATCCACCAGGGAAGAAGCAAGAGATGGGAATCAATATTGTTTGATGTTCCTCTTGTGATGATGTGTTGCCTTATTGCAGGATTCGTGATGATGTTGAGAAGGAGGATGCATTCTGGGGGCTCTGTGCAATGGTGAATTTCAGTTTCCCACTGTCATTGCTGCACATTTAATTTCTTTGGTGGTGATTAGCTTCAGCATGGTGCACTTATTAGTTCACAAACTCCTTGTTTTAAGTACTATGTTGCTCTTGTCTCCTGCTATTTGTCTCAGCGACTGTCTTTATTATTGGGGATCAATAGGTTCGGTTGAATCCAGGAGGGGCTGTAAGCGCTTTTGTGCCAATGTGTGAAGCAATCAGGAGTTGGCATGTGAGTTGGCCTTATGTTCAGATGCACTTTTTGTGAAGTATTTTCTTCCCTTTGTTATGCCTGGATTCTGGCATTTGCAGACTTTGCTTTTAAGCAGGTTGTGGAGTGCAACATGTGACACATGGAGTGGGTCTAGGTGCTGACAGCTCCAAATATGATGAATATTGTTTCAGGAAATTCGTAGTGCAGAACTTCGAACAGATATAGCACAAGTTTTACATGGATATAAGCAGGTATGTAGACAAGAGGGTCTTGCTTGCTTTTGTTTCTGACTTGGTATGAAACCAAAGATGCAGGAGTATCTGACTTTGATAATCTCCTCATTTTCCTGATTGCTGAAGTGAAGCACTGGTTTGGCAGCTGCTTGCAGGAAGCTGGGAACAGTATCTAGCAGCCCTTGATATCCAACTGCGTGAAGAGTTGGTAAATAAATACGGCCTGTAGACAGCAGGTTCCCACCTTATTTGGTCTAGCTCCTGTTACACAATCTACTGTTGTCGACTGTGTGCAACCTCATGTTCTGCCTGTTACAACAAGCTCCTTGCCACCATATCAGAGAATATTCAGATGAGCTCTCAATCTTTGCAACTTCTTGCAAGGTCCTTGGCTCACGGGTTCTTGAGATCCTAGGCCTCTGGATTCTTGATATCACTGAGCTCTACAAGCAACTGATGTTTGACCTGGAAGACTCCTCCATAGATAGTGTACCCTTGTCATACCATCATGGTTCTGCATGGTGTGTGAATGCTCGACAGCTTTTATTTGTAAGCCAACTCTGCAAGGTCCTGACACTGAGGCATGGAAATGTTGTGACACTGGTGAAAGGATTATAAATTTGCTAGTTGTGGCCAGCATAGTGGTTGGTGCTTAGCAGGCGATATATGCTGGCTGGGCCTAGTCCCTCATCATGGGGGCCAGGTAGAGGAGAGGCACCATATTTTTGAGCTTTGTCTTAGCAATACACAAATTCTCGTGTAATTAAGAAAAGATGGACAGGGAGGTTGTAGTCTAGTCAAGTGTACAGTCTTGGCAAGCTTTTTCCATTATAGCTGTAAAGGGTGGTCCTGCCTTTCATGGTAAGTGGTGGATCTGTTTCAGTCTGCACTAGGTTCTCTACCTGATGTCAGGAAACTTGAGAGCTGTCTGTTGCGACCATTCCATTATTTTGTGGTAGCAGAATGGGCTACTCCAAATTGTCTGTGCTAGGTAAGTACAGCCTTCCAGGTGGGAGGATCAATTGTTGTGCTACAATGACTTGTGTCTATCAATGTGGACAAATAGAGAATCCAGATCAACATGGGTTCATCAAGAGAAAGTATGAGTCAGATCAGATGAATTTCAGAAATGCACTGCAATCTCTGACCTGATCTTTTGACAAAATATAATTTCACTTGAGCACTTATATTTTGGGCAGTATTGGTGATGAATTTGAAGTTTAATGTTGTGGAATGTAAGTTCTTGAGCTTGAACCTAATTTTCTCAAGGCATTCTGGGAAGATATAGCTTGGTCACTTCAGCTAAATTCAGGAGTTCAGTTGCAACAAGCCCTCTAGAATATATTGCTTTCTCTGCCAGTTTGCTTTGGTGTGTACACTCTTTTGCTGCACCAGTCTGAACCATACTTCAACTTCTCCCTCTCTCTCTCTCTGTGTCTCTCTGTCCTGCCTCTACAGCTACAAAGTGACACCTTAAGTTGAATGAATCAAACTCATGACCCAAATATACACTAATGATTGATTCAATGAGCAATGGTAGCAATTAGTTGGGCCATTCAATGAAAAAACAAACAGATCTATATTTCATTGTCCAATAGGCCAATAATAAATCTAGCCATTATTTTTTATCTTTCCTTCTGGAAAGGTCATATCCTTGTGACAAGGATTGGAAATCTGACAATGACATCAAGAGCACAATAGAGGATTCAATGAAGCAAAACTTCTGCAGCAGACTACAGAAATTGATTGCACTGTGCAAAAACCAAACCATTGATATTACTTCTATGCTGGCGAGGAAAGGTAGCACACACAATATATGAATCCAATCAAATTTGATTGCTGACTACAAACTGTTGAACAAAGAGACATCCTAGATTGGATAGGAACTTGACAAACAATTTTTTCACACTTCCTGATTCTTTCACTTCTGTGGATTGAGAGGAGACTAATACAAAATGTCAGATGATCAGTCCCAAACAAGTTACAGGTGTACAATCCACACTATCACACTCCAAATAATGGTAACCCAATCTTGACAAAGGAGTACACCAGAGCACCTGTGAAGACGTAACTGTCAACTCGATCCAGAATGCCTCCTGCAAACAAGCATCAGCATTAATTTTAATACTATGATCATCAGACAAAATATATTGATTGTATGTCAGTCTTTCACATCCAACATGTTAAAGAGCATGATGAACACAGGGAGACCAAGGTGAGAAGGATAACCATGCCCAGGGATTAGCTTGCCCGAGTCTTTCACACCAGCATCCCGTTTGATCATGGATTCCGTTAAGTCACCAAAGAGAGATCCCATAAAAACCAATATTGCCAATGCTGCCGCACTTGTGACAAAATGCATCCAACAACAAACTGTCAGTTGTGCAGTCCAGAAAAATAGATATGGGTCTTCATAAATTGCCATGTCACCATAGATCGTTGAATCCAATTACTCTCTGCACAGCAGAAGTTACCATTGAAATAACATCACTGGGAGATGAGTCAACCTTGTGAGGGATAAGGGCCACTGAAGCAAGTGTGCAAGCACCACAGCAACAGTGACTGCAGAGCTCAGACCAACTGCTGCACCTTCCAGAGTCTTCTTAGGGCTCACTTCATTGAGAGGAGTTCTGCCAAGTGCCTGGAACAAGGACACCAAAAAAATAGTCTATTTATTGCTCTGTGAACCAATATTTGTCTGTAATGAAACATGCCTGGTGCAATGGATTCCTTGGTGGTCAAATACATCACAAGTTGAAGAGTAAGAAAACATTTCAACTAGAGGGTAGGCAGAAAAACAGGCATTGCACACACCTACCAACAAATCCAAAGCATCTACATACCCATATCACACAAAGCACAGAAAATGCGAGCAGAAGATGAGCTCTACTGACTGTTGTGTTGTGTCAGAGAATTGGAGGGAAAATGGGAAGGGTGAGAATAAACATACCCTGCCACCAAGAAAGGCACCAGTATCAGCTGCAATGATAGTGCTGATGGCAATGATAGTAGCTAGGAGCCCTACTGTCCACTGAGCTTGCCCTCCAAGGAATACTGGCCAACTTGCAGCTAGTTCTGGCCCAAACCAAGACAGCAGTACTTTGATATTAACAGCATGGACAAGCCCTGACTATCGCAGGACATCTGCACATATTCAGTGTCTCACATCTCAACAAAAGTTGTACTACAGCAACATTAGGCCTTGGGTTCAGCAGTGAAACTGAACAACATACAAAGCCATAGGACTCAGTTCATGGTGTTTGCAAAGAATTGCAATGATTGATTAAGACCATCTCTGATTATCCAAGACGTAGACAAATTTGCTTAACTCTTTCAGTCTGGCATCTATGACCTGGGGAATTCTGCTGCCTGATGCTCCTCATCCAATATGTGGTACTCTACCTTTCATCACTGCATCTGTTTTACTGTTTTTAGATATCCTTCTGTAAGTTTAAGCTCTAGTCTAGAGCTAAGCATATGAAGGGCCTTCAGTAAACCCCGTCAAATCCTCCCCATACCCACATCTTTGGTTGGAAACAAGTTTGGGGATTCTCCAAGAATATCTTTCATAAGAATAGAGAAATCTCCATTCTCATAATGAAGAAAAAACCCGCAGCAAGGTTAACACTTCATGAAGCCACAGAAAGATCCAAACTAGGAAAGACAAAAACAAACAAAAAACAATGGTATGAAAAAAGTGCCAGTCTCACACTTATTTAGACCATCAACAGTAATATGTATGATAGTGACTTAACTACCACAATGCGTTCATTTGTCCAATGGACATTCTCCAAGAATGCAGAAGCACAGAGGGAGAGATGTGCTCAATCATTAGTCCTGCACAGAGAAGTTGAACAAAGACTAACTTACTGGTGTTAATGGCAGGGACAGCGAGGCCACACCGAAGCTTGATCCAAAAACAAGGGAGATAGCCACAGTAGAAGAGGCCAAAAATAGCACTGGAGAGCTGCGAGAAGCGTGGGCCTTGCTGAAGCAGCAGTACAGTGGCCAATAGGAAGGATGCTGTGGTCACAGCCACTCCTACTCGACCACCAAAATATCTGCAATCAAAAGGGTCTTTCGAGATGTTATTACCAAAGGATAGAGAAACAAACAATGTTCCAAACCTAATGGCAGTTGTCCTGTAAGTCCCTTGACATGTCCAGTGCTGCTTTTAATGCTTCTGAATCTCTTAACACAACTCTCCACTGATTGGTATTTCAACATAAATTCTCAGAGCACTGAAAACAGAACCATGCTGCTTAGATACAGTACAATCTTAGAGGAATTGAACAATTCATTTGTCCAAATCCACTGCAAGTAAGCATCAGAATCTTTAGACCCAACTGGTGAAGTGTACAGAAATTGAGAAAGACGTACAGTGTCATTAGAGGCATTGCTGAGCAGATTGCAGAGCACACTTTTGTTGCAACTGGTGGTGGGGGTGGCATTCCTTGTGTAATGCCTTTGCTCTGCACCAGATCAAAATACTCACCTGTTGCTACCCAGATTATTGCAGCCACAATGACAGTGAACACCCAGCCTCCAGCCAGCACCACACCCAACGCAGTCAGCCCAATGAGCAGGCCAAATACTACACGATTTCTCAGCTGTCCTTTTTGAGGTGGTTGGTATGGAGGTGGGTTCAGAAATATGCTCTGTGATGAGTCCTCCCCTTCTGGACTTTCATACACCTGTGATGCGAGATAAAGTCTGATGAGTAGACATACTACATGAGGCCATCAGATAGCATCTTGGAGTAGCCTGAATTTGCAGGGGTATGCATCACCTGAAGACAGTCTGCATGAATATTTGTGAATCTAATTTTTTACACACATAGGGTTCAAACCTTGAGCTAAAATGTACAGAGGACAGATAGAATGCGAAAGCATGAAACTGGAAACAAGGTGGTTAGCACATGCCATAGTGAATGGTTCCAGATGAGATTTCCAGCAACAACATATTTCATTTGCATTTTTACACAGGAAGTTCAGCAAGCTGCTGTGGAACAACAAGTAGGATGCACAAGCTTTTGCAGAGGAACATCAAGGGACTGGAAGACAAGTACCTCAAGAGGAATTTCCCCACCATTCACCTGATCAGCATCAGCATTCACAACTCTGCATAACACTGGCCTCTTGTGTGTCCCTTCAACCCTCTCATGCCTGGTTGCCTGCATGATTGGAAGCCTTCTCAATAACCTTGGCTGTTGGAATGTTTGCTGCCTTGAGAAAGCAGCAGGTTGCAAACATGGCAGAGAAGAATTAAGCCTAGAGTTGGGACCATTGGAGATGCTGAGTTGAGATAGTGGCCAAACAGCAGCACAACCACCAGGTGACGACGATGATGATACGTTTGGCTTTGAAGAGCGAGTTCCCGTGTGCTGCAGGTGAATCCTACTTTGGCGAAACTCAGAAAAGACGGGGGGAGGTGCAGCTGGGCCTGGGTAGCAAAGCATCCATGAAGAATAGAGAGAAGACAGCGGCGATGACGAAGGGAAGCACGCCATCTGGTCTACCCCAGTGTTAGGTCGAACAGTGCAAGCAGCACCCGAGACTCCATACATGGCCGCAAGCAATCTATTTCTCGATGCTCGGCCACATGGGTTTTGCCGAACGTCCTTGCTTACTAGAAGACATGTTCATCACCTAACAGCAGAATCTCACTGATTGCTTCAGAACTCCAAGTTGCGATTCTGAAGGTTGGCTTTTCTGCTCTTGCTTCTTTTCCTCCGTCTTCCATGGTTTTTCCAGAGAAACACTACTACTGTGCCAAACCGCAACGGCAGGGAATTCTCTCCAGGAATCTCTATCTGAACTTGGATATGCAAAATGCTACCACCTTACCCCACGTCCATTTCTGCTCTATTGAAGCATTTCCAAGAGCAGAAATGCCTGATTGCACCACAAACCGCACTTCTCTGGACCTCTGCTCCGCAACTTCAAGTTCCAGAGGCGCGACAATTGCGCTTGAGCTGATTTAGGAAACAAGTCATAAAGCTGTGTAGGAATTGTCGATATCCTTTTTCCTTCTGAACAAAAATCACCGGCACGGCACCGAAGAACGAACGGCTCCAAACGGCAGTTTACAATCCAAGGAAAGGTCGAAGACTGCAGCAAGCAAGCACACGAGCTTTGCACAGAGTACGAAACAAAAGATTTCTGGCAACAATCGACGCCGACCTCCAAACCCCAAAACTTCTCTTCGCCAAGCGGAAAACAGATTCAAGAAAATAAAATTTCGCCTGCGTGAATGAAAATAGGTTTGGGAACCAAATCCGATTTAAGGGTTTGCCTCTCTAATCCAGAATATGAAATATCGGTGCGGGAAAAGCACACAAAGAGATGGCTCTGCAACAGCACTGCAAGGAGAGAGAGAAAGAAACCAACAATCAATAAACTCAACGGCCGACTCTGCAGAATCTGCACAACCCAATAACCAAACTTTTACGGTGGCGCAACCTGAATCCGAAGCGCAACCGCACTGCAAATGGTGGGCGATGATTCTGGACGGATCGAGGAAGGGGGAAGGAGTGGTGGTAAAAACAGCGGATAAGCTTAAATGCGCGCCTGCACTAGATTCTAATAAGCCACCTGGCTGTAGCAATGCTTTTTTCGAAGAATCTCTGATCTGTCTGAAAGTGGTCCATAACCCTTTCCTTTCCGGACGGCTACTGTTTCCTCTTTCCTCTGCTTCTTAATCCAGACACTGGTTGGAAATTCCAGACAACAACTCTGTTCCCTTTTGAATCCTCTTTTGTGATAAGTACCAGTGATTTGCAATGTTTGATTTGTTCATATATGCAAGAATTCTGACAACAAACTATGAAGATGCTAGTGTGCTTTATGATTTCTGCTTTTTCTCTATCTGTGCCATCATGCTCTTTCCAATTGAGCTTTTGAATGGTCTTTCATTTCAACTACCTGCCAGTGGTGCATAACAGTCAATGATTTGTTTTGCACTACAGCTGTTGTCCAGCAGTGTGTGAGATGCAACAGTGGGTTGAATGCCATCCTGGAGCTTTAATACACAGTGGAGAGGTGGAGCAAATAGTGTATGGCGACAGAAATGGGAGGCATAGATTTTCGGTAAACATGCTTACTGGAGTGATTTGAGTGGCTAGCCAGTACATGAATTGCTACTAAGCACACAAGCTTCATAGCTGTAACAAACGCAGAGCTGACATTGAAATGCTTTGGAGGTTTGCTGTGAATGAACAAAACAGAGTCTTTTCTTCAACAGCACCTTAAGGTACAACCATTGTTTGTGGGCATCAGGGAAATGGAAAGGGCCTTATGCAAAACAAGTGCAAGACATCCGAACACTAATCAGTGTTGTGTGATTAATGTCAGGTTATTAAGGTGCTGCAGTGTTATAGAATCAATGCCTCTGTTCTGGGATTGCCTTCTCCATATCCCTTCAATGATCCATCTAGCTGTTGTGCCTGTGTCAAATGATTTGCAATTCCATTTCATCACCACAAGGTATGGACACCTTAAACCCTTGACCAAAACCAAACATAGGTTGACACCTATCATAACTGCAGCACACCCATTAATTGAAATTCTTCACAGGTGGCACTGTGTTTGAGAAGCTTGGTGTTGGTCTGCAATCAAAGCAAGATCTGCAAGTGTGTGAAAATTTGCACAAGTCACTATTGCATGAAGGCCTACAACCAGAAACCCCAGTAGGCATAGAAAACATTGGGAATCAGGTGGATGGGGTGCAGAATAATGAGGCTGCTATGGCCTTAAACCAAACCCACCTGCATTGGCAAGGACAGCAATATTAGTCCAAGCAGAACAAATAGGGGAATATTTTCAGGTTTTTTACAAGTGTTACATGAGGTACCTACCTAAACCGTATGTGAAAAACATGTGTGTACTACCTAATGGCAAAATTGTAAATTCTGCATGAATGGATTGCATGAACCCTTATACAAAACGTTATATGTAATTTGCTGTGTGCAGGCCCCGGCAGGTAATCCCTACATCTCAGGAGCCAGCAATTGTAGTATGAGATTCCTTGAGGCCAACCACAATGGAGGTAAACTGATCAACTTCAAAACCATCAATTTGTAACCTGTTTGATTTTTTTTTTTCTATCCTGCTAGTGGGGTCCCATGCTCAATTGTGCAAGGCCTCAGCTGGTGCACTTTTTGTGAATGTAGCGCTGTAGGGTTTATCTTGTGAAGATCAACATGGATCAAAACATGCATTTTCAGTACATGTGATTTATTTTGCTTATATGTAGGACCAACTCCAGAGTCCATCCAAAATGACAACGCCCCGGGTTCCACAGCAGCCAATGTGAAATTCAATGCAAATGGGGTAACAAAATTCCCCAACACTTATGTGCATTCATTCTTCCAATACAAGTGTACAACCATAGTCTTGTCCATTCTGGGGTAACCCTAGCCCAACTGGTGTGCTCTACTTCCATAGAATTTGCTTAAACATTGATGTAGGGGTTCTGCATGAGACCAGGTTGGATTAGCCCTTATTCATCTACAATTTGTCTATATGCAGGACTTGGCAAGTAATCCCCCCTCTACATCAGTTGGGGCACCATTGGTAGCATCAGACAAACTTGGGATATTCACAACACAGGTATAGTCATGATTATGGCAACTGAGTGAGCTTCAAAATCTGTAGTTTCTAACATGGATGATTATTCGGTCTATGTTGCTAGTTGGGTCCAAGCTATATTTGCAGGTGTAAGGGACTCTATATCTAGATGAAATGCTGGCACATGAATGATATGTGGGCTAGGTGGCAGATTCATTGGTGAGAGGCAAATACGATGTGACTATGTGGCTGTTGTCATATGGGAGGTGACTATGTGACTATGGGAGGTGTTTATTGTTGATGCCATGACAGCAGATCCCTTGAATGCAAAAGCAAACAACACACCTGGGGGCTATCAAGCTTTTGAGGTAGGAATTGTGACACACTAGTGAACTGAAATGGTTGCCTTTTTTTTAACTTCGTCCAAAATGGCAACTTCTGAATTCTGTGAGTATGACACTACTATAAGATCTTGATGGCTATCAGAATTGTAGGAATTTAATGCATTTGAATCAAGGTGGGTTACACATTATAAGTCAACTATTGTAGAGTCTATTGAATTGTGATTGTGAACTAAGATTGTCAGGATGTTTTGGACCTTGTTGTCTAAAAGCCAACATTAAACACCCAATGCAATTTACACCTTGCTCCTTGTTGGAATTATATCAGAGAGCAATCCTTGTCTTGGTTGTGGAGGTAGTCTTGTTTTGAGGTAATTTATTTAGTTGTAATCAACTTGCTTATAGAAGGCATGTATACCATTTTGCAGAAATTGTTTTATTGTCATTCTTCTACAGGATAAACCCTATGTACATAAAACAAAAACCATGAGATAAGAATCTTGGAAATCCTATAAGATAAAACCCTAAATAATAACCTAAATAAACCCATTTGAACATTGACCATTGACTAGAAATTGACATGTGGTAGTCTTCAAAGGCCAAACTCACTACCACGTGTCAATAATGATTTGTTAAGAGTATTTCACATGTCACCTATTGATATTCTCTAAACCTTAAATCGAAACCCTAAAAGAAACCCTAAACTGGGTGATTGTTGACCAACAATCAACAATTGTCTACCTCCACAAATGCAAACTTGATTTACTTGAAAAATTCCACTTGTTAACATCTTTGGGATTTCTAAACCCTAATTGCAATTTAATATTTCCAAGATTTTCAACCATAAAATGGTTTTTAAATTACACGTGGCAACCCATGATTGGTTTGTAATATGTTAAATGTCAACATCTCATTAGTCCAAAAAGTCTATTTTCATTTTGCAAGTTCAACCTTAAACATACAACAATAAAACATGTGGTGGAATGTGGTCAGTTGTTATCATGCCACATGTTTATGTGTGACATGATACAAGGATGGGACATTTGCATGTTGTGAACGCATTTGTAGTTGCCATGTGTTCACATGGGATCAATTGAAAATATATTTAGTTCATATTTAGTGCATTTTATCTAATGATTAGAATTGTTGAATCCTTTATCAAGGCGATGTCCTCTATGACTAAGTCACAAAAGTCACAATCATATTCAAATTTGCGACTTAGTCACAATAGTGACTCGGTGTCCTAAGCAATGTATCTTACTTGCTTATGTAGTCATATAGTCATGGATGTCCTAAATGACTAACAACCCAATCATGAATGTAGTCATGGATTGACATTATGATGAGCTTTTTCTAATGTAGTTTTATAAACCCAATTCAACTATAGTAGATAATGTCCAAGTACCATTTGGATAATTTGTAACTATTTTCAACAATGGACATTCAAAACACAATTTAGACTCACAACTTGTGAGTGTTGGATGGTAGCAACCAAGTGAAAATCAAAGTCAAAAAGCAAGAAAAAAAGTTGTTATGGACTTAAAACTGCTTGTGTGGGCGCCAAGTCCTTTTCTCTTCAAGCTTGATCCTTTGAATGTTAAAACCATCAATTGTTTTTGGTTTATTCAATTTGACACAACCCCACCACATGGAATGCATCTCTATTTCACATTCCTTCAAAATGCATTTAGTAGATCTACCAAAGTGGTAGGTAGAACATTAGTCATGATACATATGCTTTGTAAGATGACATCTAGGCAACTCACATTGGAGCAAACCTTTAATCCACAAAAGACACATTTCTTTATAGGAAGCCACTCAAACTTTATAACAATTTGCAACTCAAAATAAGGTTGTGGTGGTGGCCTCCTCAAAAGAAAACCTCTAAAACTTTGACTAACAAGATCTTTAATGACACATTCATGTCACTTACAAACCAAAACTTGGTTTTCCAAAGTAGCAAGTGTGGTAGATAAATCAATTGTGCTTTTGTGCATGTGGGAAAACAAAGCCTTTCATTCAACTATTAATTTCTTACACATCTCTACAATACCCGTTTGAACATCAATATGTTTACTCAAAACTTCAATTTTGGAATCATGTGTAAGATCAAAGGAACCCAAAGGTGTGATGGTCAGAGTTTGTAAATCATCTATTGCCACTTCACTTGTTGCCACCTCACTTGATGTTGCCACGCTTATAACTTCTTGTGGGCAAAAGCATGGTGCGGTGGACCAAAAGTGGCACATGCAAAGTCCACACAAAAGTACATAGTTTTTTCAATCCCTTTGTTAGCCCTCTCAGAATTTCAACATTTTCATTATACTCATTTTTGAAAGTTCATACCTTTTTCTTAAATGCCTCAATCACCTTGGTCTATAACTTATTTTCTTCTTATATAAATCTACTAAAATGGTTAATATCAATGTCGAATTTTTTTTACATTTCATTTATTTATATATTTTTCCAATCATAGTTGTGTTTGAATAGGAAAATTGTTAGATGTTCATCATGCCTTGGGCCTTATTGAATGTGATTATTGGTTTCACACCAATCTTCATATTCATAATGCAAACAAATTGTTCCTAGATAATTTTTCCCAATTCTTCATTTTTATGTCCATTATGGACTTTTAAATATATCTTAATTCAGAGTGCACATGAAAATAAAATGAAATATTTTTTCTTGAATTTTGGTTTCCACATGTCATATATAATATGTTTGATCAACTCACATGATAGAAATTTATGAAATAAATTATTTTTAGTGAAAACAAAGTCCAAATAATTTGTTACATGACACATCTATTGTTTTAAAAGTTCAAAAACACTATGCAACCAATTCTAATTACAAAACTTTTCTATGCATTTCACGACATATATAAACTACCATACATATTTGAGTCCAAACCATAAAATATTCGATTCAATTACCATGTAACATTCTATTAAATTTAATTTCTTGAAAAAATAATGTTTGTAACATCCATTTTGGTACAATGCACTGTGTTTTCGCCCTTGTAGTGTAAAAACCATAATTGTAAACCTTTGTTTAGCTTATACAACTATGTTGTTCCTATCTTCCTTTTGGCCTCAAGAGTGTGCATATCCACCATAAAGATGGCACCTTTCTTTTTCACCTTTGTCGCTAAGGCCTATTCAACCGAAGCAACCAAATTTTGAACAAATACAAAGTACATTTACAATTGTTCAGGAACATGATGTCAAGGGGCTATTATAATCTTTTCCATTTCATCATTTGAAGCCTCATCATGGTCAAAATGCAAGAATTTTTTTTCAATTTTTGGCATTTAAATCTTCCATTTCTTGTCGCCAAAATTGTTCTTGATTTGTCCATTCTACATAAGTAGTCTTTTTCATTTTTCTCTCACTAAATTCACAAACTAAACCTCTTGCCATACCCAAAGTGATCATTCTTCTAGCTAGTACATAATCATTCACAAGTTTTCAATTTTGATATAAGCTTCGGGTTTGAACATTCTATGTATTGATGTCCATTGTTCACTATATGACCAAAAACCTTTGCAATCTCTTCTTCATGTAATATCTAATCATCTTGACCTTTTTCAGTTCAACCCCTCAAAACACAAACCATATTTGTGTGCTAACTTTTTCTTGGTAAAACTATGGGTCCCATCACCAACAGGTAGTTTTAATTGGAACCTCTCCATAGAAGGGAGTTGCAAACTACACCTTTGAAATGTTGCTTGTTTTTTAATTGTCACTTGCTTTTGAACCACCACTATGGGTTCCTTCTTGTTTTAATTTTCTTTTCTTTTCAGGTCATTCAAATTATTAAAGGTACTATTTGAAGGTGTGAAAATTGACATATATATGGCATCTACCTATTCTATGATGCTATCAATTCTAGCTTTACACCATAATCTCGTGTTGGCCTTATGTAATAATAGCCACAAAATGGGATCTTGCAAAAGGAGGGAAAAAATTTAAAAGGTTTATTTACATTGCTTTGTCAAGGTACTTAATGAAGATATTAATTGTTGTAATGAGACATTGAAAAAGATTCAAAACAACCTAGGGATAAATTATTTTATGAAAATATTGGTTGTTCAATTCTTCTAAATACTTGGATGACTAGAACAAGACAAGTAAACATGTAGCACATAGGTTTTCCATTGACATGATTCAAACTAAAGACCCATTTCTTACTTAGTTTAGGGTTGGCTTTATGTAATGTAGTAGCCACAAATGGGGATCTTGTAAAAGGAAAATAATTACAATACATATTTTTTAAGGGATTATATTGTTTTGTCAAGGTATTAAAAAAAAATAGACATAGTCCATTGTTTTGAATGCTTGGATTCTTGAAAAATAATAATAGAACACTAGATAGGTTTTCCCTTGATAGTTTAAAACTAAGCCCCATTTCTTATTGAACTTAAACAATATTATATCTACCTTTTCAATGATGTTGGTATTAAGTCTAGCTTTATGCCATAAGAAACCTTGGGCTAGCGTTATGTAATAATAGCTACAAATGGGGATCTTGCAAAAGGCAAAGAATAATTCATGTATTGTTAAAGTGATTATATTGTTATGTCAAGGTTCTTAATGGAAACAAAAATATTCCACTCTTTTGAATGATCTTGGATTTCTAAATGACAATAACATAATGCTAGACATAGGTTTTCCATTGACGAGATTAAAACGAAGGACCCATTTCTTATATTAAAAATAAAGCTACATGATATATTTACCTTTTCAATGATTTATTATCATCTCCTTCTTGCCTTTTCCCTTGGGTTGATCCCAGGAAAAAAAACCACATAATGGGATCATGTAGAGGGTGCAAAAAAGTGTCAAAGTTATATTTCTTGTTTTGTCAAGGTTCTTTTAATCAAGATATTAGCCTATTACAATCAGATCTAAAAAAATATCCAAAAAAATATCTAAATTATTTTTTCATTTACTTTTTAATGAAAATATTGCTCCAACTTTTTGAAGGTTTGGATTCATAAATCAAGAAAACAAAATGCAAGACCTAGGTTTTCGATTGAAACCAAGGACCCATTTCTTATTAAGTTGAGAACAACATGACATATTTACATAGCATTATCAACTGATTTTGGACATCTTTTTTGGATTAACCTAATCCAATAATAGCCAACCAACTATTGTTAAAAAGTCACATATACATAATTTTTCTAGCAAGGTTTTTAATGCATACAAATTAGTAAAGAAAATATAAAAAAGATGTGTACACATGTCATAGAAAATCAAGGTTTTTAATGAAGACATTGGTTGTTCCAACCTTTTAAATCCTTCAATTGCAATGAGAAAATAAGATGTAAAATTTTGGAATTCCATCCACATGACCAAAATTAAAGATCCATGTTTCATTAGAATTTAAGTTGTTATACCATTTACCTATCCATTTGGGTAATTTTTACCATCTTCCATGGAATTTGACCCAATAACCATGCATAATAATAATGATTCTAATTTGTTTCTTGCAAATTCCCAAAAGTTATAAACATAAAATGCAACATTTTTTTCTAGGGTGCAAATTCTTTAAGGTGTACCAAAATCTTGTCACAACATCACCTTTTTCTATTTTTTCTACCATGTAGAGACACATTTATGGATGATTATGATGGAATCTAAAATTGTAATAATCTAAAATATAATCCTTCTGAAATTTTTGACAACTTTTGATTCAATATTTTTTATGAGGATCAAAATATAAGGTAAAAAAGGACTACATGAAAGACTAGGCCCTTTTCATCCTATGTGGTACACCTTAAAGGATTTTCACCTTCTAATCTTTCCCAAAATTTGACCATATCAGCCTCATCCATGTGTTCCATCAAATATAGGTACATCACTTTAAAGCTTTCAGAGATCTTCAATGTGATGCTTGAATGCTTACACATGCACACACAACCTCAAAACCAATTGATGACCCAACTAAACTTGAAATATCAATTGTTTACATATTTCAATTCCAAATGAATGACCATTAATTCCTTCATTTCAACACTTGATGACATATTATAACACGAAATTAAGTCGCCACGCCAGTGTGAACACTTCCTGATCTTGGAAGTTAAGTTTGCTTTATTAGCCATTTCTTTTTTGTG
>Ga0209611_10000241_pt1 | contig 72482 bp, 52 predicted proteins | sample S1TSphgellanicum_3_FD_187693 | JGI IMG/M metagenome (GOLD analysis project Ga0209611, IMG submission 187693) | Host-associated microbial communities from peat moss isolated from Minnesota, USA - S1T2_Fc - Sphagnum magellanicum MG (SPAdes) (version 2) | ecosystem: Host-associated > Plants > Peat...
AAAAAAAAAAAAACAATGAATGTGTTCAGTTTGGAACCTTGCCCAAAGGGCAAGGCCATTATATATTTGCTAATAGTAGTAGTTCACATTGAAAAGTGGGTTGTCATTTGAAGCCTACTATGATAGAATCAAAGAAAGTGAGAATTTAGACACTCAATATAATTTTAAGATTGACATGATAAAACACTTATGGGTTCTTAAAGGCAATAATCATCTTTGAAAGAAAGAAACGTTCTTTTTTGGTCAATTATCTCATTGTCATCTTGAGGTGCTTTATTTGTTAGGATTGTGTTGTCAATGATGCTTGTGGTTGTGATGTCCATGATATGGGTGGGTGGCTTTGAAATGCAAGGGCTTGGATTTTGGGCAACAAGTCGTTTACAAAGCTTGCATGGAGTTCTTACATCCTTCACAACTTGAAATATCCTTTTGCCTCTTTAGACACCAATTAGTCATTTGATATTTTGAAAAATTACATACTGCCATGATCTTGCATGATCACAACCTTTTTAAAGGTTGTAGCTACAATGTATGGTGTGGCATTGGCTCAAGCCTACATTATAGATTCCTTGAAGTATGAACCTCTGTAGTCCTCTTTGGCTTCCCTTGATCCATGTGGCCTCTTTGAACTACAATTTGCTTAAAAAATCAGTAGGTTTTATAATAATTCATCTAGTAGATCTATGTCCAATATGAGCAATTAGTTTTATGGGTGTGACTTTATTTCATCTCAAAGATCAACATATCAAGGAACACATTTCCGGACCACTTTGAAACATATTGACCTGAAGCTATGATATTTTGTGCACTTGAGTTTATATACTCCAAAGTTTTTTGAAATGTCAAATTCCTAATTTGTGAGAAGTACAATGATGCATTTACCACAAACTTGGCCACATCAAGTTTGCTTGTTACCCCATTTCATTTCTCTCTAGAAGGCAATTGATGATGGTTATAATGTTTGTGCACTTGATCCTAACACACTATCGATCACAACCCCATTCTTGTTGTTGGATCTTGGGAAATGTGAAAACTTTGTTGTATTCTTTTACCTTGCTCTTGCAAGCTACAAATCTTGGCTCACTACACGAAAGCATGTTGGTGAGCACGAGATAGTCTCTAAATTCTGTTTTTGTACAACAAAGCAGTGGGGGAGTGAGCTTTGTTTGATGGTCCTGGAGGTCCTTTTTTATACTAGGTGGTGTGCGTTTTTAATTTTGTGATGTAGCCAAAGTGACAGTCATCCAGAGGAAACTTTTGCCAAATTTGGCTAGAAACCACATACAAAAGTAAGAACAAGTACAATGGTTCTATATTCTTGGTTACCTGTTGGAACATATTACAAAAATCTAGCAAATTGGGGTCATATATTTTTCATGAAAAAATTCATTGTGTATGTCAAAATCAGATTTTTTCACATAAAAATTTGGCAAGAAGAAAAAAAATTAAATGAAAAAAAAAATAAATAAATAAAATGGCATGGATGGTCCATGTAGGGTTTCAAACTGAGACAAATGTGCGATTGAAGTGCAATTAGGGTGACTGGGGCGCTGTGGTGGAGATGCTCTTAATATAAGAAGCTTTGCTAGGATTCCTGAAGTATGGTGAGGTGAGAATTCATTTTGTGTAGGTTAATGCCATAGGATAAGGGGCGTTCCCAAAATAATGGCCCCCCCAAGCTAAGAGGCTGAGGGCCTGTTACTTCGGGAAGCCCTGGCCTGAGGGCGTTGCCCAGCATAAAAATCGGAGCCTTTTTATCCTTTTTAAAAAAAAAACTGCGATACCCAGTGGGTACCACCTGGATAACCACTGAGTATCAGTGTAAAAACATTTAAAAAATAACATGAGCATTTCAAAAAGAAAATTGCCCATGTCTACTTTTTGAAATGCCCCGGAGCTTTTACACGGTCTGTAAGAGCACCTCAACAATGGACCATGGTTGGTGTGTTGAATTGTTTTCTTAGCTGGTGGTAGGTGGGTAGGTAAGGACTGTGGACAGGGGCATTACCAGAATAAGGTGACCACCCAAGGAGGCAGCTGAGGGCATTGCCAAATTCTGGTAATGCACCCAGCTGAGGGCCTTACCATGAGTAATGACCACTCAACTGCTTCTCTGACACACAAAGAAAGAATGGTGAGCACTTACAAAAATGTAAGAGCCCACCCAGAAATCCAAGATCTATGACCTTCTCTGTTAGGAAGGAATCTTACAGATTTAAAGCTCCCTCCTAATACACTTGCGAAATCCCAGCAATGTCATTACGCATACAAAAGCAGCAGTGATGCCTTGAACAGGTCTTTGCATTCATTATCCGTGCATCACTGTGTAAACCTTAATATGTGGATTGCCTGAAAGCATCTTCACAGACAGCAGCTGCAAGTAAAACAATTTCATGTATTGCAATTCAAATGATGAACAATTAGCAAACAATGCAACTTCTCCCACTCAAAATGATTCCTCGCAGGGAAATGGTTGCAACTGTGTGGGCTTTGCATCTCAACACTCCAGGTGCTCAAATATGTAACAAGGAGATGCAATTCAAGAGTGTCTCTGGCAAAAAAATTCACTGTACTCTTCACAACCAGCTAGTCATAGATAGTAGCAACAGGATTGATATTGTCTGCGATGAAAACACACGTTTGGAAAATGGCAATTTTACAGGGAAATTTTAGAGAGATGGCAGACAGACTCAGGACCAAAAATAGAATCTGAAGAAGCAGATATTGATCAAACAGAATTCCAGTTGCATTCTGCAAGAAAGGAACAGACACTACTGGCCTGAGAAAGGAACAGCCAAACACTCACTGGCCTGGCTGATGGCTCCTCATCAATGGGCATGAACATAAGGTTTCCTTAACCTAGGGGTCTTCCAGTTGCTGAGTAGAGTGGGAGTGTTTACAGTGTGCTATTGTGACTTGCAGAGAACATTGAAGATCAGAGATCATGCTATGGCTGAGTGGCTGTAGTAGGACACCTGCACTGTCACTGGCATTTGATTTTCTTGGAGCACCAATATAAGCTATTCTTGAGGTTTGCGACAAGAAGCTCAAGCTTCCAGACAAGGTTTTTTGAGCTGATACTGACAGCTTTTTCTGATCTGCTGCTGGCTTAATGCAAGGCAAACTGCCTGCTGCTCTTCTGGAAAGAAGAATGGTGCCATGAGGAGCTGTTGCTGCCGCTGCTGATATACTAACATTATTATTGTCCATCTTTACCACATCATTTAGGCGAGGAGGCATCTTCCCATATAATGGCTTCAGCATCTTGATGTACTTCATCCACCGATCCCTTGCTTTTGACCTCTCTCCCGCACCTGCTCCTACATTGGACATGAAGCGCTCTTCTGCTGTTCCAGAGACAGCCATAGAGTGTACCTTCTCGGATTCTCCTGGAGCTGTTGAATCGTTATTCTCTGGCCCACTCTCATTCTCACTAGATTCTGACGCGGTCAGTACAGCACCATTTGTTCCGTTCTTGGGTGGCAGATGGGATGGGTCACTTGTTCTTTCTCGTCTTTCATGATCTGAAGTGGCTTTGAGTACTCGTGGGTCTTCTTCTGCTGTGGCAGACAACATTACAGAGGAAGCTGTTTCTTCACTGCAGCTTGAACCATGTTTAATGCTAGGTGTGCAGGGTGGAGGAACTACAGTGAAATGCGGCGGAGCTGGCGGAAACGAAAAGGAGGATTCTGAAAACCGATTGATCTGCTGCTGTGTCTGACAGGCCTCTGGTTTCGGCTCTTGAATTGAAGGCTTTGAAGAAGCCTTCTTCAGTGCCGCGAACAAGACATTCCACTTGAAGGGTCTTAACCAGGAAGAGAAAGTACTAGACTGATCTTGCTGCTTCTTACTGTGAGTGCTGAAAACTTCTCTATTGTGAAGAAATGGCGGCTCCTTGGAAGATTTGAGCAGCACGGGCTTATTATAAGGCGGCACGTTTTTTTTCGAGTTATCAAAACTCTCGTTGCAGCAGCTGGCAGCAAAAGACGCATCCTGTGAACTGCCATTGGAGTCCCGCGAGGAGCCACAGTTATCAGCCGCACTACCTGACTCCCAACTACTGTAGCTGCCGACATGTGATTGAAAACTTGAGCTCCGAGAATCAGTAGCCGTAGTAGTTTCGATACTGGGAACATCTTCTGCTGAGGAGTAAGACACACAAACGTCCTTCCGATACGCTGGCTGGAATAAACGAGAAAGATTGGTGGGAGACTGTAGCAGCAGGTTGCTATAGGGTTCAGCAACTGTCGTGCCTGCAGCTTGGAAAACACAAGAAGAGGAATCGTGCTGCTGATCGTCATGATCAGCTCTCTCTTGTTGATTCTCGTACAACAATTTCTCAACCATCTGCAGGCGGGGTCGGAGATGGAGTGGCAGCAGCTGTCCTTTGTAAAAAAGCTCATCCGCATGTGAAAAGCGGGCGTCGTCAATCCCAGCGCCCTGATCAGCTGCTTCAGCTCCTGGAACTACCATGCCGAACTCGAAGTCACGAGCTGAGCTTGACGAATGCGCCCTGCAGCTGTTCACCAACGACTCCCAATGCAAAGGCAAAGTAGCATTCGCGTCAAAATACAACTGCTCCCTTTCGATCCCCGGCTCCCCGCCGTCCGTAACTGGACTTCCGAACGAGAAAGCACCATCCCCGGCCTCATGCGGCTGCAACCTTCCAGCTGATCTACTCTGCGTCGATCTAATGAACACTTTGTAGTCCTTCCCGTCTCCGTTCCTGTCTCTGGCCATTTCTGCAGAAGCAGCTAAAGACTGCAGTCTAACTCTACGTTGATCTAGATGCTGCTCCATTCCTTAAACCCCTCTGTTAAAAATCCTGCCGTGCACCGGCTGAGTTAGAGGAAGCTATCTATCTCTATCTATTCACTGGCGCCTGTGTACCTATCTAAACCCTCTTTGATTTTCTTTGGGTCTGCTTGCTTCCTATTCCTTCTTCTTTGACATGACTATTCCTAAGACACCAAGAACTGTTGAACCTGAAAAAATATTCACCGTCCCTTTCTCCACTTGTTCTCTCTACCCCATCATGATCCACAGACGGCATCACGAAGACCTCATGAAAGAAAGGGCGATGGTGACGTTGATTCTGCAAAAACCTACGTCAACGATGGTGAGTCCTTAGCCGTCCATTCTGCAAAAACTTATGTTGACGATAGTGAGTCCTTGAATCCTTAATCGTCGATTTTGCTAAAACCTCTGTTGATGATGGTGGGTCCTTGAGTCTTTAGCCGTCGATTCTGCAAAAACCTATGTTGATGATGGGGAGTCTTAAGTCCGTAGCTGTGGATTCTGCAAAAACCTATGTTGATGATGGGGAAGTCTTGAGTCCTTAGCTGTCGACTCTGCAAAAACCTATGTTGACAATGATGACTCCTTTATGAAACCCAAAAAAGAAAAAAGAAAAAACACTCATCCACTCAAACGTTCCTGGCTGCACGAAATGTCCACCCCACCCCACTCCACCCTCATTCACGAGGTTGTTGTGCACTCCTCCTCCAAGAGAAGAAACGAAACCAGAAAAGAGGACACCGAGACTGGGGCATTGAAGAATGAAACTAAGAAAGGAAAGAGGAGGACAAAAGACCATAAACGATTTTGCCTTGGGCGAGAAAGGCAGAGGAACTCGAGATGATTGTATCTAAAGGAACACGGAGATGGAAAAAAAAGAAGAACAAAAACTCTACTTAGCGTACCAGGGAGCCAGAAATGCCACATTCAAAAAACTGGAGTTTTCCACTGGCTTCCGGCAATGGACAGAGATTGTCCTTCACAGCAGAAGCAACTCAATTTATGACACTGAAACTGTAAAAAGTGTGGAACAGATATGGAAGTACATTATCTGATTCGACACCCAAGTGCTGAATAATTATTTTCTCTTTTGGCCTAGGCAAGGATATTGTGTTAAGATTCATTATAGAGTATAGTAGCTTAAATGGATTTTGGCCCCTAGATAATAGGTCTATCTTTATATGAGGATTTTTGAAAGATGATATTTTGGCTTGTGTTGAAACTTGAGATTAGTTATTGGGTTATAATATCTTGAAGGATTTTGGTTTCTGGTAGAGGATTTTTTGAAGATTATATTTTTGCATGGTGAAATATTTGAGTTTCCATGTTTCTTCTTTTGCCTTAAGATACTTTTTAATGTAAATGACAAGACCACAGTGTGACACACCCCTTGTTAATACCAAATTTGGCAATGAAAATATAATTTATGAAAATTTCGGCTTGATAATACTATGCTGAATTATTTTTTAAAAAACTCAGCAATGGTGACTCAGTATTGCACTTAATCTGCAGGAAATGTATGATCTCTTCCTGGTTGCAAGCAATCAGGTCTTTTAACTTTATCTAACAACTTAAATGAGTTGTAGTGGTACACGTTGGAGTGAGTCTTATGAGTAAAGTGATTGATAAAATTGCCTACTTGTTAAAAATTGAGTGGGGAAAACAAAGAAAATGATAGATTCCAAATATACCTTACACACAATTGTCAACAGTTTCCAAAATTTTGACATCGAGCGGATTTTTTTATAAAAAATATTTATATTTTATTGAAGTTGAAAAGGTACTAGGTTTTTGAAAATGTGAGAATCGTCAAATTTCCCCCAGGCCTAAAAATCAGATAGCCTGAGATTTTTTACATCAAGGTTTGGGACAGGGTTTTTCATTTCCCACCTCAATTTTGTGTTGTAGCCACATTGATGATCATCCACAATAGGAATTATCCAAAATTGGCTACAGATCAGAGAGGAAAGTAGAAAACTTTTGAGACTCCTGCTATATTTTGGCAACATACTGGAACCTATTGTCTAAATATGGCAATTTCACAAATATGGAAAACTTAATTTCTGGGCACAAAATATGAGAACTAATCTGATGTGGCTTTTGGTCATTAGTCAACAAGGGGTGTGTCACAATGTGGCCTTGCCATTTACATTAAAAAGTATCTTCAGGCAAAAGAAGAATTATGGAAACTCAAATATTTCGCCATGAAAAAATATAATCTTAAAAAAAAAATCCTCTAAAAGAAACCAAAATCCTTCAAGATATCATAACTCTATAACTAATCTCAAGTTTCAACACAACCCAAAATATCATCTTTCAAAAATCCTCATATAAAAGTAGACCTACTACCTAGGGGCCCAAATCCCTTGAGCTACTACCATATACTCTATAATGAATCTAAACACAATATCCTTGCCTTGGTAGGCAACGCCAACAAACTTACATTGATGATAAGTCATAAAATTCTTTCAGAGTAGTCATCTGGTTGTAGTATACGAATTGGCTACTGTGAAGTGGCTACAATTGGGTTGTGGAAAGAGGTTAAATGTGAATCAACATTTTCATGTTGTAATGAGGTGGTGTTTTACACACACCCTGGATATCCAGAGCTGCATACACCTATTTGAAGAGATTAGCAGTGCACTGAAGCAACCTCATTCTAAAATTGCAGTAAAAAGAGTGAGAGATAGGACTTAATTTTCCATACACTTTGGCTTGTTGCAATGATTTCACCATTTCAACCCACTCATGTAGTTCAATTCAAGTATTTCCATCCCACATACAACTTCACAAGTCAATGGACCTTATTTATTTGGTGCTTTCAAAAATTTGTCTGTGTGGATCTAACAGATGGGGGCTTGTTGTGAATTGAGAGTGGAACAACAGAAGGCTCTAAACTCTAAACCCTAAACCTTCTGGCTTCAATAAAACTTTGACATGCAATGGTTGATAGTCTCTATCCTTTCACATGTACAGAAAAAGTAAGTAAAGAACATACAACTAGCAAAAGTACAGACAGATTTCTACAGTTTATAGCACACATCAGAAAGTTTTTTCATTGGAAAGAATTCTATCAAAGCAATGTCTCCTGAAAAAGTGAACTGACTATACCTGGGGCCATTGTTTATTGCTGATATGAAGAAAAGTGACAATTACATTAGGGGCTAATCTTATCTCTTGTCATAATCCCTTTTCGATAATACAATGGAGATCATTCAGTTTATCAAGTGACACACCACATGACATAACAGCCAACAATGGATGCCAACCTTAGGTCATAAAAGCAAGAACAAGAGAGGTTGGAGATCAATGTTGTCTTGGCTTAGTGTTAAACCTTATGCCAAAAGAGAACATATCTTGTCTTAAGCATTTTGGCCAAAGGTTGAACTCTTTCTTGACGTCTTAGCCTAGGGTTAGCTATTTTGCTCTAGTCCTAGAGTATTTTTTGTTTGGCTATTCCATACACTAGGTACCATGAGATTTGAAATATCCCTAATGAGCTCTATCCAACACATTTTCTGGCTTGTCTTTTTGCGCCTACTTGTTTTACATGTTTAGCAAAAAATTTTTTTTTTTTTTCCTTGCGAATTTTGTTGTTTTTCGTTGATTTTGAATCCAATGCTTCTCAAGAGAAACTAAGCAATACCAACTAGCAACATAGATTTTGGATCCAATGCTTTTCAATAGAGATTAAGCAATATCAACTAGTAGCATAATTTTTGCCTTTGAATAACAACAATATTATTTTCTATTTAACATAAAAGTAGTGTCAAAACAATCAAACTTTGCAACAAAACTAGATGGCTTTGCATGTTGAACATTATTAGTCATTCATTTTTGTGTTAAACATAGTTCATTAGAGGATGTTTAGTGTCTTCCATGAGTTTGATGTTTGAGTTCAAAATAATGCTTTTATTGTACATTTGAATGAGTTGACCATGCTTTGAAGTGTGCTACTTTAATGCCATGTAAATCTTTATAATATGTATGTAACACCTGATGTTTGTATAATATGTTACTAATTTCAACATATGTATGCACCTTGAGATTTAGTGAGTGTGCAAAAAAAAACTTTGATAAAAAATAGTCATTTATAATTCCTTTTTACCAAATACACCTAAATTTTTTTAAAATAACCCTAGTGGGAAAAAACCAAACCTCATACAATTTTTTTTTAAGTTAACATTTAATTCCAAATTATTTGACCCCCAAATGTACCATCCACTATTCATGAATCCATTGTGGATGAACCATATGGCCCATTTGAACCACCACCCATCAAGGCAGCAATTGAGGATGAGGTCATTATGGTTGTTAACAAATGACCTATAATCATAACCCTACATCACCCCAACCCCATTAGTTCCTATGTAATCTCACCTAATTCCTTCCTTCCCTCTTCCTTCCTCTTTCTCTTTTGTGACCACCACCATCACCACCTTTTCTTTGTCTCTCTCTTTCATTGTTATCATTGCCATGGAGTTTCAAGCTTGAGAAGGAACATGTGAAAGAAGAACCTTGTTGAGAATTGTGAAGGACAATCTATGAAAGAACTGATTTGCAACTTAAAGTGAATAAAGCAAGTCAAGTTTCTTCCCTCCTTCCTTCTCCTACCCTTTTCAAACTTCTCTAATCTCTTTCTTCTATTTCCTCCTGTCCTTCCCCCTTTGTCTCCTGTCCTTCCCTCTTTCCTTCCCTCTCTTTTAACTTTTTTTTGTTTGTTTTTTATTGCCACACTTTTCATTGATTTTCATTGATTTTTTTTTGTTGTATTTTTCATTTTTTTGTGCATTTTTACTATGTCATATTATTTGGCAAGTAGTGTAATAAATATTTGTTGTTGCATTGCTCATCAAACAACATGACAATTTTTTTGGTCAAACTTGCAATACTCACATGTGAGTCACAAAATATACAATGTTTATTTGGGCCTATCCTACAATACATGCATTCATTTCTATTTATGCATTTAGATGTCATATATTGAATCTAATGAAATATTTTTTTAAAAAAAAGATAAAAAAAGAAAAAATGGAGACAAGAAAAAAAATTAAAAAGAAAAGAATAAAAGAGAAGAAAGCCCCCCAAAAATATTAATAATAAAATAAACTTACAAAAAATAAGAAATCCCAAAAAAATGACTTAACAATGAAATATTGCAATGCCTTAAAAACATTTACCCATTGTCAAGTTCTTAGTATCACATGAAGCTTTTACAATCATTTAAACATTATCTTATCTATGATTATGGTTTCTAACAACATGAGGGTATTTCATTTTGCTACTCACCATTTATGTAAACCCTTATTTGAATGGTGGTTGATAATTTGTAATGCACATCATTTGCAAATATTGTAATATAACATTATGCAATACCTACATTTTGTAAGGTCCACTTTATATTATCATTGAAACATTAAAAATTTGTTCAAAACAAAGATGTTGAGGTTTCTGCAATATATGCATGTGGCAATTAAGGATAGCATCTTGTCTTTTCACATTGGTAGGTTTAGGTTGGTAGGTACATACGCAGATAATATGTAATAGGTTGATAAGTGGTTGCTATTGTAAACAAGGTGAGTATTTGGTGTTACTAGATGGATGGTTTGTATATAACTAACCACAATGGTTAATTATGGGACGTGAATATAATGAAAAAAATGTTTCATCTTCACACCCATCTTGTATGGTGAGTGGGTTGGTGTTGGTTCATTAGAACTTCTAATGATTCACTAGAACAAAATTGTCAATTTGCAATTGTAGTTTTTAATCAAAAATAAGTTGCAATGACAATCAATAACTAAAAATCTAATAGTTACCTATATAAGTGAAATCACATGCAATTTCTAGTTGCAAATGATGATTAACCACAATAACACATTTCACATGGATGATGTATATGTTCAACACATATGTTCTCATCCATTGATTATCCATATGCAACTTGCAACTAGTCCCCATTTTTGCAATTAACATGTAACCCATTCATTAATTACCACTTGATAAAATAATAGATTTTTTAATAATTTTTTTTGAAAATATAAATTGAATCATCATCATCTATTTTAAATGGTCTACAATGGCACCGCATTTATCAATGGAATATGCCATGTAATAAATTTGTTCAAATAGGATTTAGCCACGTGACACTAATTTAGGTGAAATTCATGAAAATTAGATTTTTTTTCCAAATTAAATTTAAATAAATGTTTAGGTAGGTAGGTAAATAGGACAAGGTACATAAATAAATTAGGGGGCAAGAACCTAAATAAATTTATTTTATTTTGGGTTTAGGGTTACATCTTTCTAATGGTTCATCCTAAATGACACATGTTTTTAATATAAAACAAAATGCTCTCCTCATATAATTTACCAAATGGAAATGAAGGACAAAGCATATGGGATAAACTTTTTTGTTATAATTTAGTTTGCAACTAAGCAAATTAAGTTGCAACAAAAAAGTTCATCCCATATCCTTTGTTTTTTTTTTAATTTTGTAGATTTTATAACTAAATGAGTAAGTAATTAACTAACTATTGAACTAATTTACTAGCCACTAATTAATTACTTGCCCACCTGCCTACTACCTAGTACTCCCTATTAATTGATAATAATATTTTTTCAATAAATATTAATTATTTTACTTAATAATAATTGAATAATTAATGAATGATAAGTTATTAATTAAATTTTAGTAAAATTTTAAATAAATAATTCATTCATTAATCACTATTAATTAATTTTTTTATTAACTAACTAATTTACTTGTGAATTCCAACCCACCATTTTAGGGATTATTTGTCACTAAACCATGGTGGCAAGTATGGTATTTAAAAGGTTAAATTTGGAAATGTTTCATAATAGTTTAAAGTATTTTTATAATCCAAAAAATGATTTAGCTTTTTGTTAAGTTTTTTCCCCCATCTCTTTAAGGGCTAGTATCATTCCTATTGTTGCATTTATAAGGAGTTGGGCACTTGCTACTTCATGTTTGGCTTTTCATTTTTTGATTAACCAACATCTTTTCTTGTTGAAGGCTTTGATTTACATTGATTTAAGCAACCTCCCCTTTCAATAATGATTGAAATAACTTGTGACCTCCAACTACCCATGATGAACATGTCTTCCACCTTTTGAACAATGTATTAAAAAATAGTTCAAACACCCATAGGACTCCAACCTAAAACAATTGCATCATCACACCTTTTCCAACATTTGTTTGAATGGGGCATTCGACATCCATTGAATTTGCATCATTTCATGGTTAGGCTTCAGTTCAAGCACATGGTTCACAACTTGATTTATCTTTTTGAGGTTTTAATTATTATTTCCAATCTTTTCCAATGCTTTATGAATTTGATTTAGACTACCCCATCTTGCAATAATAGGCCTTCCTCATTGGGTGTTTAACCAACCCATTGTCCCATCAGGTATACATCTATAGTGTGCTAATAGTAGTGAACATGAGCATACAAGATGCCATACATCATGTCTTTGCATCTATTGCAAATTAGAAAGTATTTTTATGTGGTTCGGTAAGAATTAAATGTTTTTTTATCTTCCACATTTCAAATATTGAAATGACACATCAACATTGTCCTCTCCAAAGGTGAGGTTTGTACCTTGGCAAATGTCATTATTATTGGTACCATTTGTGCAATTTTTTTTTTGTTTTGAGCAATTTGTACATGTTATTTTGCAACTCCAAAGAAAGCAAAAGCATAAAAGAATAAAACATTGAGACCAATCCCCAAGAAATTACTTCCTTCCCTTGGCTATAAGGTGTAGACATGGTCAAGTAGACCCAAAAAATAGTCTATGTACCCATAATTCAATTTTAAAATGAGACATGTTTTGACATAAACACATTAAACAAATATTTAAAACTTTTATAACTAAAAATTTGAAACGAGTAGTTCTTACATTGAGTTTATGGTGGGTTGGATATAAAATTTGAAAAATTTTAGTATAATAAAAATAAGTTACAATAAGATTTGAAACTAACTAATCAACATAGTGTTCAAATTTACCCTTGCATTAAAAAATTTATACATTATGATTATAATATGCACAATTTGATAACACATAAGTATCTTCTAAACCTTCATTAACTTTAAAATTTTTAACAAATTGATATTTCATCTACCTGCAACCATTTTGTAAGATAAAAAATCTCATTCAAGTAAATGCATTTTTAAAAATTTTACTTAAATATATTTCAAAATGTGCATCTTTAATATTATAATAATAAAATGGTTATATATCATCATATTAATCATATAATAAACTAATATTTCTAGTTGTAATAGGCCAAAACCATTTATGGTTAATTGTAATTTTTTTGGCAAGTAGCATAGACTATATGCTTAACCATGCTTTCAACCTATATAAATCTTTGATTGTCTGCACAAACAAATTAATGAATTCTTACCATTTTTGTCTCAACAATGCATGGGGTACAAATGGTTTAGAAGGACCTCCCACCTCCATGTTAACCATTATTTTCAAACTATGGGTTTTGATATTAGGTTTGTAGTCATGTATGCCACTAATGACTACATGACTATGTGGTTGATATCGACATATCATTTTTGCCCATAGTTGCATTATTGTTCATAATTGCAGATGTCATTTGTGATCATGTACTTCACAATTGTAGTAATAAAACACATATCCAATGGCAGTATGAAAAAATTGTGTTCGTTGCAACTCATCCGATGTAACTAGAAACTATTTGATAGAACTAAATTACAACTAGATAGACAAGTTGCAATGAAGATGACTTCTCATAGCGTGGTCCATATTAATTAAATTTAAAATATGAAATTTATTAACCTATTAAGTGTTGCCACACGGTATGCCTACAAATATATATATAGGTACTCTAAATGACCTAACTAAGTTTAAGCACCCAAAGTGTCTTAAGCTAAGCTAAAAAAACCTAGACCAAGCACTTTCAATTGCCTAACCTAAAGTATGCCCTTAGGCACCTTAACTTAAACTAAGTACCTTACACAATCTAAACCACCTAGCCTGGGTAAACTAGGCCACTTAGGCTAAAAACATACACAAGTACCCTAGTTAGCTTAGGTGGGTAGGCTCTAGGTAGCAAGTGTAAGGATTTGATCCCTTGACTTTCACATCAAGGGGCAAATTCCTTTCCATTGCACCACAACATTTTATGTGAAAGAAAATGTAATGACATTATCATAAACATTTTTTAAAACTTACATAAGCGACCTAGCTACCTACCTTAGGGACCTACCTAAAAGCTACCTAAGGGTTGCTTAGGCTATCTAAAAACTATTTAAAAGTTCATAGGGTTACCTAAGCTTGCCTAAAAATATCTACAATTTTTCCCATCCCACGATTTGGTAATGGAACGGATGAGAAATTTGTTTTTTCATAAGTTCGTATGTTTTGCACATGGATGTCTTGCATTTAAAACACAAATGATGATCAAATAAGTACAAGGCTAATATGATATTGTTAATCCCATCTCATTGTTGTGGTGAGTGATCCATGCATCACAACTTTTGTCACATTCTTTTTTGAAATACTTGAATGTGGCAAAGATTGCCATGATTCATGTTCTAAGTTCTATTGACAATGAACAATTTTCCAATTCAATTTATTTTTTGAAAAGCAATCTACACAATCATTTGAACCCTCGTTTGTAGCTTGTTGTTGCTATGTATGCACAAAGGTTCACCACACTAAAATACTTTCCATACCACAATACAAATGACATGTGGTCAAATGCACGCACTAGAAATAGTTGGGGTTAGTATGCTTGAGCTCAAATGTTGAAGTTGGGTCTTTACCTCTTGTTTTGACAATATGAGTAGGGGTTGGGGGTGGACAATTTTTTGAATCATACTATGATGCTATTGAGGACTTCAACATAGTGAGTTTGTGGCAAGATTTTGAGGAGGTATCTTGTATCCATAGCCAGATTACGATTGATAATTAGGAGATTTAATACCCAGCTCATGTAGATAAGAGCAACTTGGCTTGTGAACAGTTCGGACTATTTGTAATTGCCTAAGGTAGTAGTTGCCCAGTTTTATCAAGCTTACCTCCTCTTTCTTTAGTTGATATGCTTCATGTGACTGGTGGAGGTTTCAATACTTAGTAGTTCCCTTTCCTCTGTGTGGGCATGCCTCTTTTGGGCTGTTTGCTTGCTTGGACTTTGGTTCTCTCCCTTTGTTAGGTGCTTTCTTTTTATGAAGTTTGGTAAGGTTTTATCATTTCATCATCACCTAGAAGGGCACTTTGATTATAGTGACAACAGCCTCTATTTTTTTGACTGCACTCTTGAGTCTCCACCAGGTGTATCCAGCCAGTGAAAATATTTACTTCCTACGCCACGACCCAAAAATGAAAATAATAAAAATGCAAATGATTATGTATTTTTTCAGCTTATTTTTGTCAAAAGCCCTTTTTGTCTAGGAATTTAAGTTTCGCTGCACGCTAGCAGATTCACAACAATTGACCCTACTTAAATGAGATGATGAATCATGAGATTAACTGAGTTTGATAGAATTTATTTTTTAATAGGTAGTCACACCATGTCCAGAATTTCGAGTACAGACATTCAGACCACAAGCCTGAGAGTTGAGGACTTAAACACAACATTAATACACCATATTAATTAATTTTCTAATTAAACTTCATCCAAAGCGGTTACAATTAGTACCTGAACAAGATTGAAGGAAATCCACAATAAATGTAGAGGAGATACATTGCCAGTGCTCGCAAATCGGCCGAAGCCCGCTGAAATGAGTGATTGATTGGAAGGCTGATGGAGGCTAGTGTTCTTTTTAGGAATTTTCTTTTGGGGCCACAGTGGCGACCATTTATAGAAAGAGGTAGAAAAATTGGTGATCGTCCTTCGGAAGATTTAGCCAAATTTGTAACCATCCTTATATACGTATTTATATGGCTACACACTGGAAACCAAATTTAGGGATCTGGCTTTTTTTCTTTTTTTTTATTTCTCACTTTTGAAGGCTGAAACGCTTCAAAAACATTTCTTTCTGTACAAACTTCTCTCCTTGGCGAATTGGCAATTTGGTGTTAATCCTCAGGCATTATCCAAACTTCGCTGCTGTGTTGGGGCATGGAATTCTGCTTTGTAAGGCACATCACTTTTAGTCTTTTAAAAATGGGCAAGGTCTTAGAAAATGTAATTTTCTAATAGTTTTTATGATAAGTTCCAGTAGGTAGCAAACAAAATAGAAGGATTTGGATTTTAAGCTGACATCTGGCTAATGGTGCACTTAGGGTATAAACCCTATTAACGCATTTCAAGACCTGATTTACTCAGAGGGGTGCCAATGTTTGCATTTATTCAATTTTTTATTTCGTACAACTTGTGTTCAAAACACATTTTTGGACCACTATGTAATATGAAGCAATAATTTGAAATACATTCAATATCTGATTAATATTCCACAATATTTTGAGCACATGTCTAGACTCTAGACTCTATAACATTGTAAGAAGCGCCTCCAAAGAATAACTTGAATATTTATGGTTGTGCATAGTTTTTATTTAATAAGGGATCTTCCCAAAGGTTTAGTACTCCCTTTCGGTAGATTATGGTAGCTATCATAATTTGCTATTGTAATATTCCTTCGATATCATTTTGTATTTAATTATGGTTTTTACATGATAATTGTGTCGCCTTTACTTAGTCAATCTCATTCTCAATTGCTAGTGTAACTAGAATTCTAATAAGTGAACACTCACCCATTTGGTTATGTTACTCAACATATCTACATTTGAGTATTGTGGCTGCTCGAATGTTGTTTTATAAATAGATGTTTTGCACTTCAGTTCCCCCTTCAGGGTACATGCTGCCCTTCACAATTCTAACATTCAATAACATGAATATTGTATCATGGAAGATTTAAAAGTTAAATAAAAACAGATTTAAGCCCAACCGAATCATTTGTCTGAACTTCCTCAGTGTTAATTATATAATAAATGTGCTAGTCATGAACACAATTTATACAAAAAATTATAATTCCTGCAGTGTTTTTTTAAAAGAATTTTGTGATCTAGCCAAAGTGGCCATCATCCATAAGAATATTTAGTCAAATATGGCTTTTATATAAATATGAAAATATAAAATTAAGTGGAATTTTCTTTTTTTAGGGGGCTACTTATTGGAAACGTACACAGAAATCTGAATTTTTTTGCTTTTTAGGGGAAAAATATTCTAGCAAGTGAAACCCAAAAAATAACTTAATATATTTTAAATTTCATTTTAAATTTCACTTGTTGATGAAACTTCACCAATAAAAGAAAGGCCTGAACTCCAGACTATATACAAAATTTTATAGATCTCCTTCATAGTGTTTTTTTTTTTTTTTTTTCTTTCAGACAAGTGTTTTTAGTTAGATGAATAATTATGACTGTTGAGAATGATTTCTTCATCTTCCATGTATTATGCAATCAAGTACTTATGCCTACCATTTGGATTTGTACATGGTATTATTTTTTGTGGCCTTATTTTATTTAACTTTGTTGCTGTGGACTTTGAGTTGTCATGTGTTGGTATGGAGTCTTGACATTATCACACTATACTATATATAATAGATCCTTAATGCACCTACCTGAAGCCTTGTTCATTTTGCAATGAAAACTTAAACATGGAGGATAATTCTTTATTGCTACCTTAACATGTTTCTGAGTGATGCCATAATTAACAATGCTCAATGGTGACATAAGTTTAAGGAGTTAGATTTTATGACTTGCAAAGATGTGCATGATTTCACCTCTTGCAAGCTTGGCAATTTAGGCCATTGTATGCACCCCTTTCTTTACATAATTGCTATTCGGCACAAAAATTACAATACAATGTAATGCACAAGTAGATATTCCATAATTGTTACATATTTCAATTCAAATCACAACATTCTTTAATCTTTTGAATCTTAATTAATTGTGGAGTCATATTGTGCAAGTCACATGTGCCATATATTCGTGTTCTTTGGAACAACTTTGTTCAATTGCAATTCTTACCATCATTACAACTAAAACTTTATGTTGTATGTTTGACAATGAATATAGGACATAAAACAAAGAAACTAATACAATCAATTTCATTAGACAGGATTTGATTTGATTTGCATATATATATATATATATATATAACAATGAAGTGTGGAAAAGTTTATAAATAAGTTTAGGTGATGACAAAGATCAATTTAACTAACATGTGGGCTATGCTCCAATAGTTGACAAATTAGAGCAACCTACATGTTACAATTGATATTTGAATTGAGGTGAACATCAATTTATTGTGAATAATATTATATAGATTTAAATGTTGCTAAATAATAGAAAATAATAATATTGAAACAAGAAATTCATTTTCAACCATAGAATATGATCATGCCATTATAATACATATGTCAAATTACAATATGAAGACCATAAAAATTTGTAGACTTGATGGTCTAGAATATCACATACATCTAATCAGTTATTGTTACAGTCATCTTTTTAAAATCATATAATAAACATTTTTATGCAATTTTTTTTACATATGTGATAAATAAAAATGAAAGGGAATATTCAATTTTATACTCCCATATTTGGAAAATTAACTAAAGTTCAAAAACAATTTGAAATTTTCTTACCACAATTTCATGTGGATTTTAGAAAGGGGACGTAGTCCTTACCACATTTATATATTTTGGACAAGTTGTACAAACATGTCAACTTTTAATGTTAAATTCCTCTTGGGATGCTTCCACATGACACAACATCATAAATTTGAATTAAAATATCGATATTAGTAAAAAAAATTGGTAATTTATGACACAACTTATTTTCAACATAAACTATCATTCAATAGTGATAACAACATAGTTCAAATATTTATCTTAAATTAATTTTAAGTCAAATGGACTAGAATTGATATTAAGAAGATCTTTAAACCTATGGATAGTCTATTTGAACAAAATACAACTCTTTAGGTTTTTATCAAAAACCTAATAATTCAATTAGCATTTGACCCAAAAATGTCAATATTATTGATACATTAGTTACCCCAATATCCAGACCTTTAATAGAATTTTTTTTAAATCGTTGCAATGCCATGCCACAATCATCATCTTTCTTTACATGCAAACACATAACATTGCAAATAGGTTGAAACATTTGTTGAATGTCCAAGGTATGAATTTATGAACATATGACCTTTTGAAATTTATCTTTTGGGAAGACCTTATCATAACATGACTCTTCATTATCACATGACAATATTGTGATAACAAACAATTAAAGATGATCCTAATAAAATTTGATTGAGTTGATTGACCCAATGTTCAATAATGTAAGTGTTCACTCCCACAACATAATGTATTAATTCAAAATCACTTTAAAGGAATATCATGTTGGAATATTCTTATGGTTACAGCATGGATTCTTTCAATGGGGTGCCACCAAACATTTAGTATATATATTGAATGATAAAATTAAAAAGGAACTTATGAAACTTGAAATTGGCACATTGAACAAAGCTCTTTAAGGTCCCTTTTCACTTCATCATGTACCAATGTGCCAAAGTTTCCTTTGTTTTCATTGGAAGGCCGATTCATTGGGAGGCCAATAGATTGTCTTTGCATTCCATAGGGATATGTCATTATTTGTTACACGTGGACAATTAGATGAAATAAAAACCAACAATGTAGTAGGGATGTCACGATGTTCATCTGTTCATCATGACATGACGAATGCATCTAGACGCAAATGCACCCTTGTGTCACATCAGTATAGGGTTAGCCTAGGTCAACTTAAAGTCAATTTAGGTCAAAAGGATTCTTGGGCTGCTCAGGGCATGTTTATGGGCAATTGAAACTAGGCATGTTTGGTCACATAAAGCCTACAGTAATGGAATTTTTTTTATTGGTGTAGGCTTGGCAACTAAAAATTTTCGATTGCCAGGCTTGTGGCAACCGAAAATTTTCTATTGTCACATGTTTGATTTTGGTTGCAAGCTTGGTGACCAAAAAGCTTTGGTTGCCAAGCTTGCGGTGATAAAAAAAAAATCGTCATTAATTGTGTGGCAACTAAACTTTTTTTCAGTTGTCGCACATTTTAAAATCTGGGTCATCAAATTAACAATGGATTCATCTCCACCATTGATTTGGTGACAAAATTTGGTCCGCTTGGTAATAGAATGTAGACCTTACATGTCAATATTCACTTTCTCCTTTGAGGTGTGTGAGCCTTGTGTTGTTTAACACCAACCATTATCATATACCTTGGGAGGGAGAGGTGAAACCTTTATGGGTGTTTGAATTTCAGATCATCATATTGCATTTGCAATTAATGTTAAATTTCAATTATATCCTTAAAGATGGAATCTGATCTTATTGTTAAATACCTTAATTATATTAATTAGGCCTATTGTTCTTGTGTACATTGTTTTATCAATGGAGGAAAAACATAACATGTGGAATCCATGGTATTTTATGCTAAAGGACAAGCGGGGGAAGGTGGAATGCAAGTTTTGCAATAATGTTACTTCATATCGCAAGGATAGAATGTTCTTCCATTTGGGCTATCAATATGATGGCAATGGGTGAACTAGAGTTGTAATGTGTTCAAAAACACATCCATAGGTGAAAGCATTATTTGCTTGATGTGGTGGACAAGTCCCTCCACCACTAAACAACATGGAAGTGCCAACCAATATCCCAAATGAATGAATAGAGGATGTGGCCATAGAAACACCAAATCCTTTAGTGGAAAGAGAATTTGCTTCAACATTTCAAGTGGAAGGGGCTTGGAATTTCACCCCCCCTACAAAATAACACAGAAGGTCCTAATAGATCCACAAATAACAACATTCCAACCTTTCGACAAGTTTCATTGTTCGAGGGATTGAATTCAACCAAAAAACAAAATTTGGACAAGAAGTGGGCAACTTTCTTTTATGGGGCGAACATTCCCTTCAATGTTGTGTGACACCCAACGTTCATAAAAGTTGTGAAAGCAACCTTTAAATCTCGAACCTATTACAAACCCTCGTCATACCATGAATTGCACACAAATTTATTAAAGCAATCCAAGGTGGATGTGTCCAACTAGGTAACCAAGAGGATGTGGAATTTGATTCACAAATATGGAGCAACCATTTGTAGTTGCGACAATGTTGCATGGCATCCATTGTTGAATGTAATGTTTGCTTGTCCAAGTGGCGATGTATTCATAGGTTCCATTGACACAATTGGAGAGCAGAAGGATGCCCAATACATATGTAATGATTGGGTGGATACATCGAAACCATTAGAGTTGACAACATTGTACAAATTTGTACAGACAATGCTTTGAACATGAAAAGTGTAGCTAACCTTATAATCTATCATTTTCCAAGTCTTTATTTTCAAGGTTGTGTTGCTCATTGTCTAGACATGCTATTGGAAGCTTGGGGAAAAGCAACATGGTGAAACAAATTCTAAAAAATGCGAAAGTTATTGTTTTTTTCATACAACAACACCATGTGCCACTAGCAATCTTTCGTCATTATGAGACCAACCTAATGCTATTAAACCCCACTGAAACATGCTTTTCAACCATTTTTTTAATGGTTGAGAGGTTGTTCAAGCTTAGACCTATCATTGAGCAAATTGTTATTGATCTTGATTGGATAACTTTTGTCAACTCACTACATGGCAATCGTTGTCAGAAGTCGTTCACCAAGGCAAGAGTTGTTCGAACCAATGTAAAGAGGGATGAGTTTTGGGATACTTGTGTCAACTTTATACACATGGTGGAATTAATTTTAATGTCATTGAAGGCATTTGATTGCAAACAACCTTGCATGGGGAGGGTGTGGCTTATCATGAAGACATTGGAATGACATGTTTTATCATTACGAGATCCATGATTTAAATTGCCATCAAACCTTGTAAATGTGATTGAAGATCGATTTTACCAAAGGTGGAAGATGTTGATGACCAATTTACATTATGCAAGGGCCCTTCTCAATCCATACTTGTTGGGTGAAGTTTGCCTACATGATGATGCAAATGCAAAGGAGGCCTTAAAGAGAGTTTTGTGAAAAATAGCTTGTATCCCGATTGCCTGTGCCCTAGTTTTAAGAAATTTTGTAGATTTTGTCAAAAACCAAGGTCCATTTTATGACACCCCCCCCATCAAGGACCTAGATTTGTTCCCACATGAGTGATGGAATTTTATTGGAGCTAGTGGACACACATTTGCACCCATTGCCCGTTACATTTTGGAGCAAGTGTGTTTTGTATCATCATGCAAACAAAATTGGAATTCATATTTATTTGTCCATAGCAAAATGCGAAATCGATGAACATCGAATTGGGTGGAAGACCTAGTGTACATATACACTAACATCAAGCTCTTATAAGAATGACCTAACACCAACCCCATGACATGGTATGAAAAAAATGTGTTATTTAAATATTCAATGTTTGATGTTGATGAAAATGCAGATGCAAGTGACTCATTGGGCAAAGACCCCATAGTGTCAAATGAGCCGAATGAAAATGAAGTCGAACATGACCCTTTTTAATTCCCTCTTGATGACAAGATTCCATTTTCAAGATTATTGTTTGATTCGATGGTTTTTCAAGTTCAAGGGTATGACAATGGCGATGCAAATCTGAACATGCCATTATTAGACGATGATGTTCAAATGTCTAATGCACCCCCCTAAATCAAGACATGTCCATGCAATCAATGAGTTCCATGGAAGTGGACCCCCCAATTAATGCGAACACACCATTAGCTTGAATCATCATCCCAAAGCTGAATGCTCAACAAACATTATATAACACTTTAAACATACAAATGGACCCACTCGTCAAATCCTCCCAATATTATAGTTGATGACATTGGGGATATTACATTGGAACCAAGTGTGGGCTTGCATATGATCACTAACACAAATGCACCCCAAGTTGTGGATCCAAGTCCTTCAAGTCTTAAAGTTGTAAGACCTAATAAGTCAACTAAAGTTGATTCAAATTCTAACCACACACCAATCAGCCAGTACTTCTTGTGTCCAAGACCCCCAATATTCAAAATTCCAGTGGGGTCAAAACTAATCACTTTGGCATCTTCCATGAATCATCTTTGGCCACTTATTGAGGACTCATCCACACATCAAATTGTTCAAGGGAATGGGCCCACCATTCAAACAACAATTGTTTTTATAGGTGAACATAATTATGAATGGCCACACACTAATGATGGCATTTTGGATAATGAGGGATAACACCCCACCAATTGTGACAAATATCATCACAACTTCACATGGGACAGACATTTTAGAAGTGGAGGAAGAGTGCAACAATGATGATGATGACGATGATGACACTAACATTCGTGATGAAACAAGTGAGGCCCCAAATGATAATGATTACCATGAGCCTCGACCAATTTCTACCATTAGTCATCCTCCTAGGTCACGAATCACAAGGGCTTCATAATCATAGGCATTTGGCATTTTACAATTCTTACACATATGTTGAACATTATATGCAAATCCACATGGTGGCATAAACATATTTTCTTCCAATTGTATATTTCTTGGTAATAAAATTGTAACCATCTATTTCGAACCCTATTTCAAAATTGGTGTATTTCATATAAGACAATTTCATATCCATTATTCAAATTGGAAACTTTCAATTCCAAAGGCATTTAGAATTATTCATAGGGCAATTAACATTCAATGAATTGAAACAAGCATTTTGCAAGCACTTTTAGATTATGAAAAATGACGAAGAAATTTATATGAAGTTAAAAGTATTTCCAACAAGTTAGTGAAAGGGTATAAGTTTACTATGAACATTTGTGTAAACTAGCTAATTGCTTATAAGTGAAAGCTACTAATGTTTTCCTTACTATTATTTTTAGAGCAAGTTTACAACCATACCTTAGATTGGCAACAACAAGTATGATGAGAGATACCCTTATCAAACACAAGGAAGCTATAGTGATTTATGAGGAAAGTGGACCAGTCATAGCAAATTACAATGTCTTGATAACTTAACCAAAGTCTAAACCGGTTGCACAACCCATAGTCACTTATACCACTGTTAAACAATAGTCAACCTATTCAAACCATGGTCAAATAAGTCATGTAAAAGAAACTTGTCATAATAAGAAAAAAGAACAACCAATATGTCGCAACCCCATTTGAGGCAAATGTGAGGTCGCCACTCACACTCCCGAAAATGGGATTTGGGAGTCCTCCGGGACTCCCAAAAACTCAGAGCGCAATTGCAGGGGTTAAAGCACCTCGCATTGAGGCATTCTTTATACCATTGGAAAGTTCCTGAAGTGTAGATGTCCAAAATGGCCTCGCATGAGCCATTTGGACATTTGTAGCACAAGTTATGGTCAAAAGAAGGGTCGGGAGTCAAACTGGTAGTTTGACTCCCAACCACCAAAAAGTCGGGAATCGACCTGATTCCGGTGTGTGCAGGTAAAGTGTGACACACTGTTGGAAAGCTCTCGAGGAGAACTACAACTTTGGTTTAGACCTTGTCCCGATCCGAGTTTGGGGCGAGAAGTTATGAACGCCCAAAGTCCCGGGAGTCTAAACCGGGACAGTTTTGGGACTCCATTTTGGGAGTTCTAGCAAAAAAAGCCTTTTGGATGCAAGTGCGGCAAAGAGCTGCAAAGAATACTATATGGGGGAAGGTGGTGGCTTCCCCCGAGTCCGGGCCGTGGTGAATCAAGTGAGTCCAAGGTCGCCCGTGACTTGTCCCAACACTGAAAGTGTGCAGAATGAGTTCTAACCAACTTGTTGGTTGGATGTGGATGGAGGACCGAATAATTGAGTAAGCTTGTCCCTCTTCCTAGTCTAATCCCGGAGCTTTCAGCACGCCCCTCTCACCCCCTTTAGTGCTGGAAGCTGGGAGCGTGCCTCGAATCCCAAAAATTTTACAACTTGAGTGACTTAGCCCCAACTTGGGGCTAACTAGGGACTTGGGAGCGCATCACAATAGTTCTTGTTTTACCCACTAAAGTTGTTGAACTAATGGCTGAAGTAACTGCACAACATGTTAAACCAACCAGAGTGCCATTGAGATAACCTTGTATTATATGTTCTAGCTTTGAACATCATGCACGTGATTGTCCTAGAAAGACAAAAGTTCATAACATGTTCCAAACTAAGCCAACCACTACTACCACTATAATAACAAAAAACCTTAAACTTGATAATGTATTAGTTAATGTAGTTGTTGATGTCATGACATGTAACCAAGTGCCAGAGTAGTAGGTTATTAGAAAACGTGAATTGGTGAAGGCAAAAACAACAACTAATTGGCAAACATAAGAACAATTACATGATTCTTTTGTTCATATTATTAGGGAGTTACAAGGGAATGATTTAACGTCACAAGCGTTCGTTGATTTAAACAAACCACTTCATTCAAATTGGGCTAGTCTACTATAACCAATAAGTCAACAAATTACTAACAAGAAACCTATTCAATTGACTCCACAAATAAGGTCACCAAAGAAAACTTTGGAGGAAATTTTGAGAGACATTAGCACTCAAGTTTTGGAGATTAAATATGTTATCAACTTGGGGAAACTATTGAAGATTATGTTGAACATCAAACGATACATTTTCAAACCAGTCAAGTATGTTCAACCAATCAAACCTGAACTTGTTTAACCTAAACCTACATGTGTATCAATGGCATCAATCATCAGATGGCCATGATTCAAGTCCAAATTTGTAACAACTTCATTGATGATGTGTTGATTGATGGAAGATTTAGAGTAAACATCATTATTGAAAACCTGAAAATATAATTAAGTTTGTCAAAACTTAGTCCAATGCTTTATAATTTGCGTATGGCAAATCAAACTATAGCCAAACCATTTGGTTTTATTAGGGATTTAAAGATATTTGTTCATGGAATTCCCTATACGGTTACATTTACCATTATCAATAGCAACTTTCTAGATTTTAGTTACTCAATGATGCTAGGATGCCCATGGTTGAAAGATGCAAAAGTATCCCATGATTGAGGAACTAATATTGTTACCATACAAAGAATAGGTATAATAAAAACCATACATATTACTAAGAAACTTGGTGTTCAAACCAAAAGACCAAAAGTCTTAGTATGTTATGATTTCCATTGTAGAATATTTAATGAAAAAGAGGATGTGATGTTTGCCACAAAGCTGACATGGTTTTAATAGAAACCATAGTAGTACCTACTCATACTGAACCTATTCCTAAACCAGCTTGCATACTAGATATTGGTATAACATAACCGGTCCAAAAACAACATGTTAAAATGGTAGGTATATTAGCTGTAAAATTAGCTATGCCACTTAACATTATCAAACAACACTTACTTGAAACTTTCTTCCATCCAAAGGTTGGAGAGATGATTGTCGATGAAACACCTACTCGAAAATGAGTACAAGATTTAACCATAACAAGAATGGACAATTACTAAGGAAAAACAATTAACCAAAATCAATTTGGGTACCAAAGAGAACGTGCAACAAGTGAAAGTGAACTCTACACTTGAACCGATTATCACAAATCAAAGTGATTGAACTTCTAAAGGGGTTCAAATATGTATTTGCTTGAACATACAAACCTAAAAGCTAATCCCCACAGATTATTCAACACCAGATTGAACTTGATACTATAGTACCACCTGCTCGTTGAACAAGGTACTAATTAAATCCTAATTATGCTACTATTTTCAAACAAGATATAGATAAGTTATTTGCTACTAGTTTTATCAAACTGGTTAAGGATGCAACCCAACTGTCTCCAATAATGGTTGTTTTTAAGAAGAATATTGGGAAATCAAGGATTTGTGTTGATTTTAGGAAACTTAACGCAACAACAAAGGACTTATCCTTGCCTTTCACGGATGAGGTCATTAACATAGTTGTTGGGCACAAAGTTTATACCTTTCCAGATGAGTTTTAAAGATATCATTAGATATCAATTAATTACACTAGAAGATAAGCACAAAATCGCCTTTGTGACAAATTGGGGGGCTTTTGTTTGGGTTGTGATGCCATTTGGTGTCAAAAATGGATTGCCCACCTATCAAAAGGCAATAACAAAAGCTTTTCATGAATACATTGATGTATTCATGAAGATTTTTCTTGATGACTTTAAAGTTTCCAGTGACCTATCAACTCACCTCAAGAAGCTAAAAAAATGTTTTCTTAAGTGTAAAAAGTTCAGTATTAGTCTAAACCCAGACAAGTGTGCATTCATGGTGTTTTCAAAAATTGTCTTAAGTTTCATAGTGTCCAAAGAAGGCAAAGTCATGGATCCTAAGAAGGTTGAAGCCTTAATAAACATGCCAATTCCTATTAACCCCTAGGAGATCCAAGTTTTTAATAGGATGGCCCAATTTTATAGGTGTTCCATCAAAAAATTTGCTTCAATCATGTCACCTATCATTAAGTTGGTCAAAAAGTCTAAAGTTTTTGAGTGGATTGAAGAATGCCAAAATGCTTGGTAAGATATTAAGAACTAGTATATACAAGCCCCTATTTTGATCAATCCAAATTGGGAGTTTGAGTTTCACATTCATACACATGCATCTTAGTTAATAGTAGGAGCCATATTTGCACAAAACTCAACTGATAAGTTTGATCAACTAGTTATGTATGCCTCCAGATTGTGAAATTCAACTAAGAGAAACTATATTATTACTGAGGGGGAAACCCTAGTTATGGTCTATGCCTTACATAAATCTAGAAATTACTTATTGGCTAACTGATTATATTTTATGTTGACCACATGGCCCTTGTGTACTTAGTCAATAAGCCATAAGTTTATGGCATAATAGCTAGATGGTTATTGTTATTCTTGGAGTATGATTTCAAAATTGTCTATAAGCCTAGTAGATCCCATTTGATGGCAGATGCATTAAATAGATTGCCCAATCAAACAAAATTGGTTGGTGTACTTGATCAAACCATTGATGTTCACATGTTCATTCTACAGCCAGAATGGTTACAAGGTATGTATGATTACCTATTAAAAGGAATCATGCTAAAGAGATTCACAATTTCACAAAAACAATATTTAGTTCAAAAAACGAAATTGTTTATGTTACAAAATGGAGTATTTTACAAATTTGGACAAGACAACAGGTTTCGTTGTGTTTTACAACTTGAACAAATGCTAATTATACTATAAGAGCTACATAGTGGAATTGGTGGAGGACATTTTTCTTCAGACATTGCAATGAGGAAGATCCTTGATGCCAGTTATTGGTAGCCAACCATGAACATAAATGTTCATGAATTTTGTTGAACATGTGATTGGTGCCAACAAATAGGTAACCTATTAACACAAAATATAGCAAAGTTAATTACTATTATGCTTGAAGAACCTTTTCATAAATGGGGATCAAATTTCATCGGACCCATTAAATCGATGAATTGTTATTATGGTAACCGTACATTTTAATTACTACTAATTATGCCACATAGTGGGTGGAAGCCATAACTTTGCACACTTATACAACTGTTATTACTACAAAGTTTTTATGTGACCATATTCTCATTCAGTTTGGCTATCCATTTGTCATTGTGATAGATAAAGGTGCCCATTTCATTAACGATGTTATTCATTATTTAGCTAATCATTTTATCTTGAGACATACTAGCTCTACTATCATTATCCATAAAAGAATGGACAAGCCAAATCTATTAACAAAGTTTTTGGTACGTTGTTCATGAAACTGGTGAATGGGAACCGAAATAATTAGGATGAATAGTTGTCCATAGTTTTATTCTCTTATAGAATTGCTTTTAAAGTTGGAACCAGTCACACTCCATTTCAACTTGTTTATAGATTACGCATGTTCCTACTTATAAAATACATGTTACCATCCAAGCTAGGGCAAATCTATGATCTAAAACCTATTAAACTTCTAACTAGTCACATGTTAGAACAAGAGAAACTATAAGAGAATCGATTAATAGCATAAGACCTAATAGCTTCTAACCAATGGAACCGGTTGTTATGGTCTTAGATTTAGTACATCGAGACACAGTACAAGTTTGGATATTATGTTTTATGGTTTCCAGGAGCTATCAAAACACATACCCCTAAATTTCAAAGACAATGGTTTGGACCATATAGGATTTAATATTGTTTACCAAACAATACAATACTACTAGTGACTATTGATAAATTTGATTGTAATCTAGCATTGGTTAACATTAACAAGTTGAAACCTTATAGGTTTATGGAGGGTCAAACACTTCAACCTATTTTAACTAAGCTTAATGATTTTTTACTAGAAAAACCAATGGAGGTAACCCATTTTAACAACCTATTCACCAAACAACAAGTTGAAGTAACCCATTTTGACAACCTATTCACGAAACAACAAGTTGAGGTAACCCATTTTGACAACCTATTCACCAAACAATAAGTTGAGGTAACCCATTTTGATAACTTGTCAAATGAAGAATCAATTGAGATAAACCATTTTGGTAACCTATTCATCAAAAAACTAGTTCAGTCTAACATTAAAGGTTTGACAACAAACCATTTGACTAAAAGAAGAACATATAATGATTTGTCTAAACCAAAATTGGTTCAAACAAATATTAGTGACTTGTCGACGAGGCAATTGGTTGAGAACCAACTTGTAGCCCTAATTCCACACAAAGTAATGATATTTCAATAAACCTAATTACAAGTGTCAACTTCTTAAAGCAAGTATGCCCCTAAAAGTTGTGTCATTCTCCAAGCATCACCACTTTTCACTTTATAGTTACAATACAAAGAATTGACATGCCCCTTGGAATGTCTTTTCATTTTTTCATTTTGGATTCCTTTATATCTTTTTTAGCACCAAAATGAGGCAATGAGTGCCTTAGATTAGTTGAAAGAAAAAACAAGCAAGAGGGAGGCAAAGTTGAGAAAAGAAATAGAAGATAAAAAGGCAGAAAAAAGAGAACTGAAGAAAGTTAAAAAGGAAGCTTTTAGAGCAATTGGAGCAACTTACATTGAACCACTTTCATCCAGGCCACCTCTTGTATTTTGAAAAAGTAGTGAGAGTTCTGGAGAAGAAAAAAACATACAACATGAAATTTTTGAAGCATTAAAACGTGTTGCTACTGTGGGAAAAGGACTTGAAAAAACATTGCGAGGTTCTTCGAAAACAATTTTCACCTCTTACACCTTACATTTGTCATAAGTAGTGATTATGAGGAGGAATAACAGGTGGAAAGAAGGGCTATAAAGGAAAAAGAAGAAGCTAAATGACCTATTGAAATTGAGCAACTGACAGATTTTTCATCAATACCGATTGAAGGAGATTCTTTGATATAGAAGTTAATTCTCTTGACATACCTATTGTCGTACCTACCAAGGCCTGGTCCAAGTATATGATGAAGCACAAGGGAAAGGAACAAGTGGAGGAGGGTAATTCATCTACTAAAGTAATTTGGAAGTGAGCACTTGCTGAAGCAAAGGAAATTCAAAAAATGTTATAGCGAATTTGGATGGGATCCAAAGAGCACAAATGGGCAAAGCGAGCCGGTTTGGGTGGCTTGTTTACCATTCACTAAACAATACCATGATCAGACCTCTTGGAGGAATTTTTTCATACCTAGGAGTCCATAAAGGATGGATGCATTTAGGTGGTTGTTTGTGGTGAGAAAATCACCATTGACCAAGCGCTAATCAATTAGCAATTTGGTATTAGTACTAAAGGAACGATTGACGTAACAAATGCGTTGGTCAAAGAGGCTGAAATTGCTCTTAAAAACATAGTTGGATTAAATGCATTTGTCAATAAAGAACAATGGAACATCATTTAGATGAAGGAGGAGTACCATGTTTGGTTTGTAGCAATCCTACAAATCATTTACCAATGAAAAAGATTAGCCTATTTCAATAACCGTATTGCCATCACTTAAAATTTGGCAAACAAAGGAAAGAAGATTAATTGGTGTTCCATTACATGTTGACACAAATGTCAATAGACTAACCCTATGGACTAAGCACCAAAAGTAGATCACAACAAGGTTTGTAACACCTAACATGAAGGCGACAACCTGTTACTTTAGATTAATTATAGAGGTCTTGTTTACAGCACTGGTTTCCCTTAAAGGAGGGTATACATATTGATTTTCCAAAACCACAACTAGTTCAAGAGGGAGAGAAGAAAAAGATTGCTATAAAGCAATCTAGGGACCCTTTCTTGAGGTTTTGACCAAGGAATAATTCATTAGTGAACAATGATCAATGCACTCAACTAACATATCGCCATGACTAGTTTGACAGTCACAACGGATGAAAATACGAATTGAACCGTCAACACCCAGGGACCAATTGAATCGAGAACCTACCAATCTACCACTGAAGGAAAAACCTCGCACCCATCAATGAATTGTGATTATGGAGGGAGGTGATGAGGACATGGAAATTGATGTCATTACACAACGAGATGACAAATTGATAAGGACAGAAAGTGACTAGTTCATGGAGAATTGAAATGAACCTGATTTTGAATAGGTACCAAATCAAAAACCTTTACCTATTCAATAAACTTATTTTCCTATAGAACAATATAGTAACCCATTATTGATAAGGACAAAACTAGTTCCACTAATTCAACCTAAACAAGTTTAACTAGTTCAACTTATATTTGTTTATATTTTCCTTGAAACGTTGGCAGCCTATGCTCAACATGAAAGCTTAAAATAAGTTACATTTTTAAAAAAGCAAATAGCCTTAGTTGCCCAAACTTGGTTTCAAACGATAAACAACTTAACTGATTTGAGAACCAAATATAATATTATTGAGTACCTATTAGGAAACACCAACAACCAATTATAAACATGTTGCCTAAAACTAATTAGTCATACATAAGCCCTACAAAATAGAGATAAGGACTTAACTACTATGAAAACCAACTCCTTAAACTACATGTGGAGAATAAGCATATGGTTACTAAAAGTTTTGAAATTGAAAGGGCAATCAAGAAAACTAAGGCCCTATAGTTGGAGTACAATGATTTAACCCAAGCTCATTTCAAAACTGAAAACCTTGCAAACTGATTTTGACTAGTTAATAAAAGATTATGGCAAGAAAGAAGCCATTAGTGTACAATGGGAGAAGAATTTGTTGGAATTGGAGAACTTATTTGCAACAAAGGGAAAAATTGACGAAAATCAACATTAACATGGAGAATTGTACCCATGAACTTTGAGTATAAATCCAAGAATTAAAGGGTGAATTGGAAATAATTCGTAAAATGTTGGGTAAAGTTTTTCGAACCATATACATGGATAATTGGTTGAAGGAGTTAGAGGAATTGCTTTTGGACAATGCCTTGCTTAAGGTACAAAACCAAACAATGGTTGATAAAAACCCGAAATGGAAGGAATGGTGGCAAATTGTACATGAGATTATGGAAGAACAAATCCAAGACAGTTAGGAGATTGCTTGTGTAGATGAAGAAGCCTACTTGAATGAACTAATTGCATACCGGTTACACAATTTGAAAGCTATAAATATGACTAGCTTACTTGCAAATTGGTTGAAATACCTATTATTGTTTTCTAGAACTTTTCACTTGTGCAAGCAACAACTATAGCTACGAGTTCTCAAAATGAACCTGTTGTCACTGCTATTGAAGAATTTGAGCCCATTAAAGGAGGAGTAGAGTTGGCCATTGTTTCTTGTACTTTGCCTTTGCCCATAAAACCCATGAAAGTACCTATTATAGTTGTTAATATTCAAGTATAAACATTGGAAGAACCTATCGTCCAAAACCCATACCATTAATTATGCCAAAGATTGGAATAAGCAAAGAGGTTATTTTGATTGACATTATTGCCCATGCCTTTGAAGTTTTTAAGACTCCAAATATAATATTGAAGGACACATTTGTTGCTTAAAGACTAGGATCTCAACTAATCCCTTTGGTTGAACCTGTTCATACAACAAGTGAACAAATTATTGATGATTTAATTGCAGGAATTAAATAGGTAGTTATAGGTGACTGATTTGGAGGACAAAATCTGGTTTTCAAAGGGGGGTAATGTTAACCCAATTTTTCAATATGTATATAGTAAGTGGTTAAACCAACTAATAATTAATGAGGCAATATAATTTTAAGACTATTTTAGTTTTTGGATAACAAATCTTAAGTTAACAAGTTTGTTGTATGAGCTACTAATTAGTTTGTTACAATAATTGATTATTAACAAAACAAGTTGATTTAAACTTGTGACCAGTAATTTTGTTATTTTAATTGATTTTGAATTTTGTATTAACTAATGACTCCTTAAGTTGAAACAATATTATGAGTTGGTACAAATAAGAGGACTTAGAATTGGATTTAAGGATATTTTATTTTTTGTAATTCTTAGAGAATTTTTCAATTTTGAACCAGTTTATATTTTAATTTTTTTTGAAGTTTTTCCTTTCTATTCTTTGGAATGCAAAACTTATAATAGTTTGTTCTTAATGAATAAATTTTGCTTCTTGTGTTTTGATATTCTAGATTTGGAGAAAAAAACCCATACCTATTAATAATTTCAGTAAACCATAATTAGAAAATATAAAAGAACATGTAAGATTAAAAGGAATAGAAAAAACCCTTAACACTAACATATTGTTTTCCATAAAACAAGTTGACATATTCGAACATGCTCTGGAGTCGTTGTGAAGGGTAATGGGTGTAATGCATGTGCAACTTTGGGAGGTGACATCAGAATGTGATGCATTGTGTGAAAAATTAGCTACATGCCAAGCAAAGTGTCTTAGGTTATAACAAGATGTTGCCTTTCAGAAACATGCATTGTAAGAGGCACTCACAAGGGCCACTAAGGTGGAAAAAAAAATGTTTAAATTTCGTCAAAGACATTGAATGATACCATCAAATGTTGATTAATATGAAAGAATAGTATAAAAAGATGTTAAAGAATTTGTGAAGGCGACCAAATGGAACTCAAACCACATGCATCTTGCGTGAATTTTGGTAGTATCTCAAGCTACTTAGATGGAGGCAAAGCTTGTAAAAATGCAAGCCGAATATCGTGAAAATGGGAGGTTCTTATCACATAGTTCAACATCATGGCCTAGGATATCCAAAATGTTTCCTTACAATTTACCCAATTTACCCAAGATGGCAAAAAATGCAAGCATAAATTAAGCGATGCATTTTGAATTCAATTGGGAATGTGTCATCACCGTGTAAAAAAAAACAAAGGAACTCTTGTGGCCCACACATCAACCCCTCACGCACAATGGGGAACTATGCCTTATTTGTTGTTCCCCATTTGGACTAGAAGGGGCATGGATTTTGGGCAATTGCCAACACATGTACCATTCGCAATGCCTAATCACCTTGATGGTGGCAAGGAGGAAATGTCCACAATGTAAGGCCCCATTTCATCAGTGCCTATATGAACAATTCAATTTTTGAACGACCATGCCACAATAGTGGGAGTACAATAGGTTTAACATGCTCAATAGGCCGCAAGCATTGGGCGCATACATGAAATAAATTTGGAATGTTGGCATGTCTATTATTACATGGAGGAATTAATACAACAAATCACAATATGACAAATCCATGATTTAGAAGGCATGTGAATTGTTGTACCCATCAATGACCAATACACAACATCGTTGGTTTTATCAAATGTTTCGGGGGTGGTATAACCAAAAAACCAACAAGTTTGAATATGGTCTAAATTTGAAATGTGATTGGTACAACATGATGGGGAGGAGATTAAGCAGGGATTCACTAGAAGCGATTTAAAAACTGAAAACCAAGCCAACTTGACATTAGAGGAGACTAGCAAATGGCCACATTTGGAAGATGATGTTGCCTTTGCATTATTATTTACAATATCTCTTCACACGGTTGCAATGCCCAATGAGTTACATAATTTTCATGGGTTAGACGCAATTTTGAATGGGGAACCCATTTGGGCTAAGAAATTGTGTTAGTCAACAACGTGGCATTAATATTGAGGAAAATAATAATAGAAGAGATAATAGATCGTAGTGATTATACTACAATATGGGCAAACAAGTTGTTTCACCCAAAATTTTGTCACAATTAATGTAAAACTAGTTAACTAAAATCGTATGTAAAGTTTTACAATTGAAAAATGAATTGAATGATTAGAATTGACCCATAATTCTTGAATATTGAACCTCATTGATGACAATGTGATTTGGAATGAATGGAAAACATATAATTGTAATTATATAGGTGTTATGAAACTACATCAAATTTCATTCCGAACAAGGAATGGTTATTTTCTATTTTTCCATTTGTTCACAACATGTTCCATTCAAGTTCCTAATGGAATCTCATTAGTAACCCCATTTTTAAATGAGAGGATCACATAAGATGGCGATCGATAGGGTTTCGATTGCCATCAAGGGGGGGAAAAGTGAAGAAGGGAAAAAAAACAGGGGGTGGGGGGAAGGGAAAAACATTGTGGTGATTGAAAGGTTTTTGGATGCCACACATGCATGGTGACTAAAAACCTTTTGGTTGCCACACAACTATGGCGATTGAAAATCATTTGTTCACCACATGCGGGTGGCGACCGAAAGTTTTTTGGTTGCCACCTAGATGTGGCGACCAAAAGGTTTTTGATTGCCATAATCACGTGGCAACTAAATTCAGTCACCATCTAGTGGCACCGACTAAATTTGGTTGCCATCAAATGGTAACTATGTATTTTAGTCATTGCAGATGGACATGCTCGCATTTTCGATTACCATTTAGGAACTGTCAAGTGGTGACCAATTTTGTTTCAATCGTTCAATGATGACCAATTTTGGAAGAGGTTTTTGAAGGTATATGAGTTTTAAAATCCAATCCTTGACTCATTTTTTAGCACCTTTGTTTTCATTTGGGTTTAATGTCTTTATTTGTGCCATTATAACCATTATGTGGAACCTTGGGTGAGTTGAACTGATCAAATCCTTGATGAATGGCTATCTTTTTCACATTTTGCAAAAAATTTGGAACACATTGAATCTTGAATTTTCAAGATTTGAGTTGTTTTTAACAATTAGTGATTGGAATTACTTTGGGTTTTTTGACATATAAAAATTGAACGATGTTGTTGAATGGATAATAAAAAAGATAACCATTGAACAGACCATTATTGGGCGAACAACCATCGAGTGGTCAATTTGACCAAAACCCACAAAACCAGTTATGCCACACATCATTTGGGATTTACCCCCCTTTGACCTTTGAATGATCCACCCTCAACCATGCATAAGCAAAGGTCTATAGAAATATCCAATGGGAAGAGCACTTCATCAACACAAACCTAAAAGCATCAAAAGCTTGAAGACAATGATCATAAACGAATCACCACACAACAATTCCAGGAAATTGTCATGACATTTTTTATGGAACACACAATGGCATATATTGACAATGCTTTTGTGAGCAAGCAAGGAATTGGCCTAAAGAAGTGTAAGCTGGTCATGGAGCATAAGTTTTTGGCATAATTGAATGATTCCTTGCAATACACCGAGCTTCAGATTTTCGAAAGGTTTTCGGAATGGTTTGAATGCAAAATTTCAAATTCAACCACAAACTTGTTGGAATGGTTTGATGTCCTTTATCCACAAAAGGACAAGGTGCATTGGACCATGAAGGTGGCAAGCTTGTGGGAAAAGAATTCATGGTGGGCCAAATTTTTGAAAATTTGGTTAAAGAAAAAGATGAAACTTGCACCTTGGGATGTAGAATATTTTGTGAACAATTCAACCAAGATGTCATTTGGGAAATTGATCCATAACATGTATGACCCAAATCCAAAGGCACAAAGAATTGTTCAACATGTCATGCACAAATTGATGGGGCTTGCATACAATTGGATTACACATGAAGAATGTTATCGAAGGCAAACTATACATAGTTTGTAATTGCTAGATATGGAATATGGTGTAATTTGCATGATCTTTCAAAAATGACATGTTTTGGACTTGTGGATTTTATAAAACCCAATTTTGTAAGTGAATCATGTTATCATGTGTAATCAAATTTGAGATTTGTGAATCCATCCTCTTTACACATTTGAAATTTGTGTTTGGATCTATGTTCTATAATGATGACATGTTTCTTGTAAATATAAAATATAATGATCATATACAATTTTACACAAGTATTTCCCAACTATTTAAATTTTTTTTGAATTATGGATGATTCGACATATCATTGATAATTTGCTCCAATAAATGATATCGTAATTGATAAACATCAAATAATGAAAAAGAATCAATAAAAATTCATTTAAAGCAACATTTCGTAATGTAAATTTTACAAGGCATTCATTTTGTACACTTTTGTTTTCGTTTTCGTTTTTTTTTTTGGTATTGCCTACCCAGGTGAGGATATTGTGTTTAGATTCATTATAGAGTATAATAGCTTAATAGATTTTAGCCCCAATGTAGTAGGTCTATTTTTACATGAGGATTTTTGAAAGATGATATTTTGGCTTGTGAAGCTTGGGATTAGTGATAGAGTTGTGATATCTTGTTAAGATATTTTTTCATGTAAATGGCAAGGCCACAGTGACACACCAAAAAGGTGGTGACTGAAAATTTTCGATCACTGAAGACTTAATGATCAAATGTTTTTGGTCACCACAAGATAGGTGATTGAAATCCAATTTCAATCACCAATTGTAATGGGGGTAGCCCCAAGTGTGACCAAGGATTTTTTTGCGTTCGTCTTGATGGATGCAATGGACACATCAAGACGGATGTCGACATGATGCCCAATGCAAATTGGCCGCGTCACGTTGGTTTTGACAACCCTACAACATAGGTGTATGGGACAATGTTCATATATTGTTGCAAAATGGAAAAGATTCAAAATGTTTGAGAATTTAAATTTAAAAAATAATTTATTGTAAAAGAGTTTCAACTTGCATTACCTATTACCAATAATTTTACATTACCATAAAACTTTCTAAATTAGCTAAATAGGATTTATCCTTTAACATTTATTTCTTAGCAACATCCTTTTTATAAAATGTACATATGAATATTGGTCATATTAAGTTTTTCCTTATTCAAATGTGCAACTAAATTAATAGTTCATGTTATTTTGTCGAAGAATAACTTGTTCCTCCTATCTTTGTAAGGGCCAAAAGAATTCCCAAACATTATAGGGACATGGGTCTCTTTTTGTACACGTAATTTTTCTTCCATAAAACAAAAAAAATTGAGGAATTTAGATCAAATAAAATTTGTATCATTTGGACTTGAGATTTGATCTCCATTCCAACATCTTGGACAAACCTCCATTCATTTTTCATTACTTTAAACATAGTATTTTTGAAGCAAAAAACCCTTTGAAATCAAAAACAAATTGTGTAATTGAAATTCTATTCAACATTTTAGAAAGGTTTCCATTAATTATTTCTACTTGATTTTATAGTCTAGAATTTTCGTGATTGATCAATGTCCAATTGTTTTTATTAATGCAAGAAGTTTCAAAATCTATTGTATTTCAACATATCTACTACAATTTGTGCAAACTTAAAACATTTAGTTTCATAATTGTGTCATGATTATGTGTCTTATGCTTAATTCAACCATGTCACCTATGATTTTCCATCTTTTGTTATATTATTATTTTCATAACAAGATGAATATTGTAACTTGGTCTCCTTTATCCCCACATTAAATAATTAATTTTTGATTACATGGTTAAAAAATTCATTTTTGGGTTATGAAAAATCATTGTGCAAGAAAATAATTAAAAGGTGATTAGGTGGTGTGGGAAAACTAGTCATAAGGTTCAACAATAAAGTCCAGTTTGTGTCAATCACAAGATTAATGTATCAATTGCACTTGAGGGAATCAAGGACCATGAAAAAAAGATTGTTTTTCAAGTTTGGGTTTAAGAAAACCCTAATTAAAAAAGAGGTAGAGTCACAAAGAATTCAACTACTAAATGCATCTCAAGAGAAAGAATGTGTAGCGAAAGAAGTAACAACATTACCACCTAAAAGGAAACATGGGACACAAAAATTGTTAACCATCATTACGTTATAGGAAATAGGAATAACCTAGGGACAAGGTCATGCTTATAGCAAGAGATTACATTATGGAAATAAGAAGACCAACTAGTGGATGCCTTTCTTGATGGAGCTCATCTTTGCTATGATGCAACACAAAAACACATTTCATGGTGTTGTGAACAACCTCCAAAAGGACATAAAGCATGGTCACCTTTTCAAGAACTTGTACAAGAACATAATGAGACATTGCTCCCAACCATGACCAAACAAAAAAACCTCACCTTTGGATTCTCACAACATGCATAAGAAGAGTTAAAGAAGGGTTATGCATTTCATGGAGGCCATAGGTTAACAACAACTTTGCTGAAAAAAAAACCCTAATATGAAAAAAAAAATCTACAAAATTTTACACATTCAAAGGGATGTTGGAAATGCCATCAATAGCATCATTGCACAACATGTGATGATTGGCATCATGGATGCCAAGAATTTGACACTATTAAAGAGAAACATAGGACACTACATCCTTAGCATGTGATCTGTGCGATGTTTTTTTGCAAAAGAAGTTGGATTCCAGTCTTTCAAGCATGCAACAAGTGCAACACAAAAACTCCCCTACAACGAGTTTTGTTTTTAGCTTGACCAATAACCATTGGTGTATGTTGGAACCAATGAAAAAATGGATTGAACGAATTGATCATCCTTACTTACAAACACACATGCGAGGAGTTGGAACTAGTTGTAAAGAAGTAATGTCTACTTCTACTATTAAATGTTTATAATGTGTGTTGTAGGGCACCATTTAGGAATTGACTATAAAAAATTACTTTTAAACATCCACATTATTTTTCTGCCTACATGGACCACATCAATAGTACAAGTGGTGGACATTGTGTTCAATAAGCCTTTTAAGAATGTTCTCGACCAAAATTATTATAATTGATCAACAAGCCGCATTGCGGAACAAATTAGAGGAGTGATAATTGCAAAGGATTACAAGTTAGACCTTTCCAATAATAGTTTGAAGAATGAAAGCATCCATTGGTTATACATTGGTTGGAAGCACATCATACGCATGCAAAGTACTGTGTTCGAAGGCTATAAGAAGGTGGGGACATTCCAACTATTTGAGAAACTATTCTAGTAGTGATCTCAAGTTGCATTGGTGCAATTGGGTTTGGAGAACGAGGAATTGGCCTTTCAAGACAAACTGGCATGTGTTGAGCACGAGTTGCCTATAAATGAATTCCCTAAACATGAAAATGTGTTTCTTTTAGATATTAATGGAAAGTTGGAATATAGTAACGAGGATTTAAATGTCAAGTGTGATTCAGATTTTGATAAGCTTATTGGTGAGTTGGTCAAGCACATGACAAAGTTATGTAAGGCAAGATATTCAACATGTGTAGTATTAAATGAACATGATGCTTTAGAACAACGATGGGAGGTTTTAAGAAGACATAAGGTTCTAACAAAAAAATAGTTTAGATGAAGAAGAAATCAGTTCAAGTGACTCAAACAATGAGGATTAAGAATAATTTTACTAGTTGAGGCAAATTGTCATATTTCATACCAATATTAAATGACAATAGTATGATCAAGATAGATTTTTGTTAATATTGCTTGCATGTATTGACCTTGTTGGATTTTTTCCATTAAAAAATGTAAATTTTTTATGTTCTTAAGTTGTTGGGATTGCAAAAGTCATTTTGGGGTTGTAGGGTATGCACGTGGGAAAATAATAATAATAATAAAAATTGGGTGATGAGGTTTAAGGAGGCCATTACAATAAATCCAATGTTATCACTTAATGAAAACAATATTTATATCTTAAACTTGTACCTTGCAATATATTAATGTGAATGACATCACACATTAGGTCAAAGTGATTTAAATTTGAAATCCAACAACTACTTACTTAGGACTATGTGGTTTTATTTTTAAATGCCCTTTTGAATTGTATTTGAAACACAAGATGATGTCCAAAACAAAAATTAAGTGAAAAAAGTACCTATAAACATAGGCTATAGGGAAGAGATCTCCAAAATAAAATTAAAAACCTTGAATAAAAATTAATAGTGTTTTTTTATAAAAAAAAATAGTAGATTGAGATTATGGTTTCAACAAACCATATTCATGATCCCAATATGTTTTATGTGGTTTGAATTGTTTTGCATGTTTGTTGGAACATAATCCCAAGTTCTTTAAAACAAATTGCTCAGGGTTGATATTTCTCATTTATTACAATAATGAAAGATAGGAACTTGGACAAACTTTCCCAACATATTTACAATGCCAATCTTGGGCGCGCAATTAATGCTTGCAAATCATCTCTCCCCTTGATAAGGTTTTGGAAATGTAGCCTTTACTAAGGTTTAGGCTTGCTTCAAGGTATCAAAGATGAGCAAAACCCAAACCAAGAAGGAAAGCAAAGACTTGAACCAAGGAATGAAGTGACTAGAAGCATTACCAAGACATTTAAAACAAATGCATGATATGTTAGAGTTATTGCAAGAAATGTCCAACACATCATCACATTGGATAATATCTAAAATTCTTGGAAAATCTTAGACACTTTTAACAAAAATTGGAAAACTCTAATCAATCGTATGCAAGCAATCCTTGTGTCATTGGAAATTTATTTAAAAGGATCTAATTTGAGAAATTAACATGCCCACACAAGGATAGGGTTTCGAAATTATGAATCATGAAACACCTTGGGGTCCAAACACCATAACATCATGTACATTACAAGTACAATAATTATTTGATTTTGTACAAATTTGGTCCCCAATTTTTAAAAAAATTATCTAATGTGTTTATACAACAACAAATACAATATATTAACAAACATTTGGAATATTTTGAAATGATTCAAATGAATATAAATTATCCAAAAGTATTTTTAAAATAATTTGAAATGACTTGAAATTTATATAATCATGAACATTTATTGGAATACATTTTAAAACAATAATAAAGTGTAGTAATTTTTTTCTCATGTGTATTTTTTAATTTATAAGTCATGAATTTGTAATCCATCACATTTTCTAACTAATGTCACTTTTTTAATGTTTACTTGATTTGCTAGCCCATTACTTTATATTAAGTCACCTAAAATAAACTAGTGTAGATCAAATTACTATGTTTGTAACCATTGAATTAACTTGGGATTTTAATATAGTGCAATATGGAATTTTTTTTTTTCCAAAAACAAGATATTGAAGTTGGTACAGGGTTTTTTGCAAAATGTATCCTATGGTTTCTAATTGGACAATTTTATGTGGAATCTTCAAATTGGCTTTGAATGCTTGCATTTGACATGAATCCTAAAGTTTGTGTGAAATTCTTTCTTTTCAACATTATTACCATCATGAACTTGCTTCCTTTTTCACAATTTTTATTTTTATTTTCTTCTTCAAGCACATTGTATGTTCTATTTGTAAATTTTTGTTAGTGTTGTCTAATGTTTTTGCTTCATTTTACTTAAGGTTTTTTTCTTTTCTTCTTTTTAAATGGGTGGTTTTTGCTCTTGGTATTTTAAAAAAAGTGGTTTAAAAAATAATTTCTTTGCTTTTTTAAACTGAAATTCACTTTAATCTTCTTGACTTTCACTTATTTGAAAATCATTACAACATCTTCTTAAGTTTATTGTTTTTGACAATGTAATTGTTGTTTTTTTATCTACATGTAGCAAAGCAAATTGTGCAACCTTGATTTTTTTAGTTTTTCACACATAATTTCTCCAACTTCTTATCCAATTTTCTTTTTTTGGTTTATTTTTTGGGTGGCCTTTTTGCTTAATATCACACAATTGCAATGTGTAAATTTATTGTTTTAATGTGATTGATTTATGTGATTGTGTGAAAGCATGATAACATGGAGAATTTTTGTACCTTATAATTTTCTTGAAAAATAAACAAAAAATAACAACAAAACTCATCATGAGATTAATACACATTGAATGTTTTTACTTGATGAATTAAATAATAATAATTATTGCTTGTTGTGCATTAATTTGCAATTTTCAAATTGTAAAAGTACATTGAAAAGTTAAAACAAGTTTTAAAAAATTTAAGTAAATTTTGAAGTACAATTTTTACAATGTGAATTTTTGTAAAATATATGTAAAGTATGTTCCAACAATTAGATTGTAAAATAGATTTGATGGATGGGAAAAAAATAATAGTATAATTCCACCCACTTTGATGTTATTTTATTATTTTTACACACAAGATATAAAGTAAAATGGGTAAAAAATGGATATCATTTGTTGGGTATATTTTACCGTGTTTGCACTTAATTGGGTTTAGTCAATTTTCATGAATCTATCAAGTAATAGCTTCAAATGGAAATCCATCCATCAAGGTGCAATCCTTTGAAGTTTTGAAAATTTTGATAGTATTTATGTTTTTCATTGTCACATATTTGTTATTGTTACAACCTTTTTCTTTTTACTAGCCCATGATCTATTTTGGTTTTATTGCCATAACATTTTTCTAATTTATTTTTACAACACTTTGGATTCCATTTTATTTTGGAAATCAAAAATTTATTTGATTCAAGATGTATGTGAAACCTTAAATTATTAAGGTGTTGTCATGATTGTGGAGCAAATTTTCCATTATTTTGGTAGTTGGAACTAGGATTGGCTTAGGTGATTTTATGATGACATGCAATTTTACTTCAACCTTGATGTCAAGTTTGCCACTAATTCTTCATGATCAGCCTATTTTATCCTTTGAACAATGTTCATTTATTTCATGAAATTTGTGTGTCATAACCTATTATTTTATTTTAAATCACAAACATCTACCTTTTTACTTTCAAATCAATTTATAAAAGGGGTTTTTCCTCCCATTTTAAGGTTGCATTACTGCCATAAAAATGTTGTTATGGGTTAATAATAAATTTTGACTACATAAAATTATACACCTACATTTTAGATTTTTTGGTAAAATTGATTACATAAACTTGCATGAAAACATGACTAATAAAACTAAAATTTTCATTATATGTTGTGGTTTCTAGGATTAATGAAACACATTGGCTACAAAAACTCTTATATAAGCCAAGGTCTAACATGAACCTACAATTTTAAAATAATCAAAGATAGGCAACTAGTATAACTACTTTGATTTGAGGCTATTGTCAAAGGTTGGCCATGGTCAACCTTGAAATATGTATGACACAGTGCCCTCCTTCCTTCTTCGTCGTTCATTATCTATTTTTACAAGAAAAAAATGATGTGTGTTGTAAGGTCATTATCTCTAGAATCATTTTTTGCCCCAAGTTTCCTTCCTCCTTTGTTTAGCTTATTCAACATGTTTCTTTTTGTTTTATTACAACTTTTGAACCCCAAAAAACTAAAGGAAAATGAATCAACATAAAAAGACTTTTGACAAAAAGTTTTAATGTCAAAATTCTTGTACTCACCATAACTCATTCCACTTTTCAAGATCATCAAAATTAGGGAGAGCCATCATCAAAATTTATATCTTATCTTGACAAAATGCATAGTGGATCAAGAAAATTAAATATCATGTACCAATTTGGAGAATTTCAAGAATACCAAATTTGGCTTATGCAATGTGCAAGTGGTACCATATTGGTAGCTAGAGGAAAATTTTAACTTGTACCGAGATGAATTCCCTAGATGCCCAAGTTGGAAGATGATATAAAAGTTTATGTGCATGATATCTTTGTGGTGTTGTGTGAGGCTACTTAACATAGTTGAATTGCAATTAACACACTCATTATAAGGTGTCTAAAAAGGTTAGTAACATATTTCTAAAATAGTCTACATCATATGTCAAGTTTTGTACATTGGGATCCCTTGGCATTTTTTATGCATGGAAAGTAAAGCAAATATGGATTCATCCACATGAGTTGTGAAAAGTGAGCTTAAAAATCTATGTACCATGAAGGTAGTAGAACAATAACTCACATCATCATTACAACTTCAACACATGAACAAAACAACACTAGTGTAAGGTGTTTTTTAACATCAATAGGCACATGATTGGTCATTTCTTTGCATCATTTTCTTCCTTTGAATATTAGTTTGTCTTGATCATATGGTTCAATATGTTGATAAATATCCATTTTGGAGATTCTTAATGTGACTTGGAATTGAATTCATGATGTGACCATTTATTCTACAATAGGTGCATTTAAAGGAGTTCCAATCGTATCCAATAGAAGAAAGAACTTCACATTTCTAAAAGTGCACAAGGATAAAAGCAAGCAATCTTGGAATTCAAAATAGATGGTAGATAGGGAGTAGCAAGATTAGGACTTGAAAGAATGGCCATGGACTTTGTGCAATGAAGAGCAACAATAACAACAACAATAGGAGAAAAAGGCAAACTATCTATTTGCCCAACATGTTTTTAAAAGCACCATTTGAAACCACTAGATCAAGTTATGGCTTGTTGTTAATGTCAATGTTTGAACATGATCTTCTACTACTGCAATAAATATAGTTTCAAGTGGCATTGTTATTTTTGCAAGAATTTTCACCACTATTAGATTGTAAGTGGCTTTTTGTGCAATGTTCCTCTTGGTGGGGGTAGAACTATTGATGCATTACATCAAAAACATCATGTTTGAACAAAAACTAAAATCTTGTGGCCATATTTGTTTAGCCCATTGATTTTTCATTATATGCAATTACTACTCATTAGTCATGTTTATTATTGTAAACAAGGCAAAGATGTTTCACATCATCCATGACCTTGTAGACCCTACCAACACTAGTAAAAATCATAGTTTTCAAATGGTTCATCTAGATTACCTTGTTCATCTTAACTAGTGAAAATATACAATTTGATTAGAGATTTAATGCATGAATTGCCACTATAATTTTTGAATAATCTACTTGACTACTATGAACCATATGGCTACCTATCAAATTATTGGACATCTCATCAAGTTGGACTAAAAGGATGTAATTTCAAGTCAAAATGGCCAATGAGTTATCAAACGGGACATTTATATTACACATAGACAAAAGCATGCAACCTTTTGTGATGAAAAGAACAAAGTCAATAATTTTATTTATTTTGCAAGATTGGTATTTTGGGAAGGTTATTCAAAGCCAAAAATTGAATGATGTTTGTGGGGTTGATTGTCTTTTTTCTTTTGTTCTTTTGTCGTTCAAATTTAGGAACATTTACAACAACTTAAAAATCTACCATGTAATGTTTTAAATCTAGTCCATGAACTTGCTTGAAATATTTTTTCATTGAAGTTATTGCATGAATTGAGTTGTGTTGTGTAATCCTTTTTTTAGTGCATGTTCAGAATGTTGTTCAAACTTCTAAATTAAACTAATGGATGGCAAGTTATACACCTCATCATTTGCAACTATTGAATGTCAATGCTTTTAAACCCACCTTCCTTGAAAAGAAAAATAAAATCCACCTTTGATGCTTGATGATGAGGCCCCACAATCATCAGTTTGCTCGAAGTGTTGCATACCACACTTGCCGCTGTGTTTTTCAAGGGCATCAACAAACTATTTCAATTTTTATTGGAAAAATGTTGATGATTTCTATGTTGTCCAAAATAGATTTATTTATGGTTTCTCAATTCCCATGTTTCGTTCAAGTTTGATCCAAGAATTCTTCACTTTAAAAAATGTTATCCATGCTCAATTTATCTTCCAAATCAAAGACTCGTCAAACCTTAATTCAACCATTGCAAGTAGTGCAAATTGTAAACTAAAGGCAAGAAAGTTACCCATAAACAAACAAGAAAATTCCAACCTAGTTGACCACTCACAACATCACTATTAAAAATTGAAATAAAAAGACAAAATAGACATTAACAAACTTCTTAAGACACAATCTTCAGTCTTGGTTTGATTCAAAGCATAAATAACACCACATAAGTTTTCTTTCAATGGACTATCAATGTGTAAGCATCACCCATCCTCCTATCGAGCTTTCAAGGGACACATAATTATCCAAGTACTTGTTTATTAAGAATTCAAAAGCCCACATGGGAACCCTAAATAAACTAGGGGTATTGTGTTGCACCACTAGATTGGAAGGTGGAATAATGGTATTAATTTGTATATTAGAACATAATGTACTAAGTAGGTTAAGTATTAACCAAGGCATTAGTGGAATCCCATATGGTGTAATAATTATATTACGAGTATCACAAAAAAGAACTATAAGTTTCGTTAGTTCCTTGATACGAACAACAATATTCGTCTATATATCAAGGTCCCATTCAAATATACCCGTTCAACATTAGTTGGGACATTGAGCACGAGCATTTTTTTCCCTCACAAAAATTCATCAAAAACTAAAATGAAAGAAAAGCAAGATAAAGTGACTTCTTAGTCATTTTCAATTGTGAAAATTTGAAACTTAAATTTTATTTTATTTTTTTTATAGTTGTGTATTTGGTTTGAGCAAGTAGCCAAAAATCATAGAAGGAAATTGAAAGGTATAACTTTCATATCTTGTTTATACCCAAATTTAGTTAATCTTCCTATGGCTGATGATTGTCAATGTGACTGCTACATCACAAAATCGACCAAAAATATTATATACACACATATATATATTTGGGCTCCGCATTGCTTTGCACTACCAAGGACAATGATTAAATAATTTGTGTGCACATAATAATTTTTTTATAATAATAATAAAATTATAAATTATAAATTCCACTAGATGTCATTGTTTTCCAATAATAAAGTTTGTACACTCTTGATTTGCTAAGAAAAATGCCAACGAAAGTTTGATTAATTAGAGAAGTTCACAATAAAATACAAACAAAAAATAAAAAATAAAAAAAAATATATATATATAGTTCAGCACTTTGTGTACTGTTGGAGAGAAGGATGGGCATCACAGCTGAAACATAAACAGCTGAAAGCGTTACTGGATTTGCATGGTACAATGCGAAATCCATGCGGGACAAATCAATCAATTTTGTTTATACAGTTGGACGCAATAATGAGAGGATGGAAACGCGTTTTAATTGCTCCACAAAATTTGGTTGCCAAGGTTTAGCCTACAAGCAAATCAAATCCGGAATACCAGCAGCAACCGACAGCGAGCGAGCCTGCGTAGTAGTAGTGGACGGACGGGGCATTCCATTTATGTACCTATTCTCATGAGCAAGTTGTACGAGTTATAAATAAAGCATGTGCACTAGACTAGTCAGGGTACTCTAGCGAATATGCTATATAGTGTGTAAGTAAGTGCCAAGGGGCTTCTAGTTGTATACCACTCATCACTATGGAGGGGAACATACAAAATACATAAAGCACTGGCAGAAAATTTCTAGTGTTCCATCAGATATCATGGAAAAATGCGGGGCATTAAAGTTATCCGTAAAGGCAGCGATTAGGGGGCGAGAGCGGCCAGTTTCGGCATAATAGGGCATCAAATGTGTAGCCGGGAATTTTACAAAGCAGAATAACTAGGAGACAAATTAGTTTTCCCACCAATTTTGGTGGTAAACTGAGTTTCATCCCCTCTTTCCTTTTCCCTGAGCGCCTCCGCTGCTGCTACTTGTATTTTCACCATTCCTACGTGTACAACTACTATAATTAGTCTTGAACCTTGTGCGTTAAATGCCGAGTTTCAGCATTTCATACTGAATTTTAATAAAGTTTCCTTACTTTGCGGGTACTTAACACCATCAATGTGGGGCATTCCTCAAAATGTGTTTTTATATTGTTTAACACCCTCAAGGTGGGGCATTCCTCCAAATGTCTGTATATTGTCTAACACCCTCAATGTGGGGCACTCCTCACATAACCCACGCAAGCCGAGGGATGCTCATTTTAAGAATGCCCCCCTTCTTAGGCTTTACCCTACTCGTAAACTGAAGTATGTATCATTTATCGCAGCTTTCCCAAAAAGGGATTCACACATCTGTACCATATTTTTGCTTCTGGATGTCCTATCTATTATCCAAGCAAATTTTCTCGTTGTTCTAATTTCTTACACATTGGGTGATTCTTTGATATCCTTCATGACAGGCTCTTTCCCTTCTAGGGACCTTAGGGAACCTTTCGGGCATAGTATTTGAATTTTGTGTAAGGCAAAGCCTCCAGGGTAAAGAGTGAGGCAAAAGTTAGCATGAACCTAAATATATGTAAATCATGAGACATAAGAGGGGAAGGGTTCTAATAGGTCTACACTTCAATAGTGGGAAGGATCTTACACCTATAAATAGGCATAATTTCCCACCCACTCTTCACAACTAGGCATAATATTCTTCCTCTTTTCTAAGAAAAATATTCATGAATATAAGGTACATTCCAAATACATTAAGATTTTTCTTTGAGTGCTTTGTGCAAATGAAATTAATAGTGTTGGCTTGTTCTTCCTTATTATTTTTGGTTTTAGCTGGTAAGGGAAGGTCTTTGCCAAATTAATCTTTCATGCCTTGCACAAGGTGTAAGATAATCAGATTTTGAATTTTTTTGAAACCCACCTATTGCTGATTGAATTACTTTAGACATACCCCTGGTTACTAATTTCCATAATTTTTATAATAATACTGACATGATATGCATAAGGGTTGATTTTGAGATATTTGACTTGATATCCAACATGATAACTGTCTAATAGGATGTCAAGGTAGGTTTTTGGAGGTACAACTTATGCCCAAGAAAGTAATTTTCATTACATTTGCATTTCTCACCATTTTTAAGTCACACTAATCAAATTCAAGTTAAAAGGGGTCTGGTTGAAAATAGAGGTCAAATTGAAGAAGTGCAATCAAATGAAAAGTGACAGCTCAAATGTTCAAACGTTTTAACTTAATGTAAATGATTGAAAAGCATATTGTGATGAAATAGTATGGGTTGCTGCCTTGTTAGTTGTCTAATTCCAAGATCATTGGTACGTTCTTGGGATATGTATGTGGAAAGCATTTTATACCCATGAACACCCATCCTACAAAAGAGGAGGGATCTTGCACCTACCCTTAGAGGAGAGGAATTTACACCTCAAAGTAACACACCATTGAGGCCCATAAATGTTTAACAAAATCTCCATCCATTAAAATAAGTTTCCTAGTTTTCTAGCTTTGTTACACCCTCTTTGTACATGCCTCAAATGTTAAATTCTGTCTAATTTGTGGGGGCATTGTTAGTCTCAAAAAGTGGTTCCAAGTTGCCATCTTTCTCATTTTTAACAATCAAGTTGTATGAGATTACAGAACCTACAATGATATCAAAAATTGTGTCCATGTCACACTACCTACATGGATTTTGGATGATTCAATACATAGATTGAAACATACCAAATGTTCAGTCAACATCATTATGAATATATTTTTACACTAGTGCATAAGAAGATCTCTTCCTATATTTTGGCTCATGAATAGTTTGCAGAATGCAAGCCCATTCAAAATAAATTTTTGTCAAGGTGAATGCATGAATGAATGGACCAAAAATGACAAAACAAATACATCCCCATAAGTCCATTTATTTTATATTTTTCATAGCCCTAGGATGATTAAATAGTTTACATATAGTAACATTATTCCATATGTTCCGACCATAAATTGTTCCATTTATGTTTGAGATCACTTGAAGATCATTATTTTGTACATTTGTACAAAATATCATATATGAAAATATTCAAAATGATATGGATTTTTTTCTTAACCCACCAAAAAGTCCAAAACTAGTTATTTATCAAATATTTTTCAAAGGACTTCATTTTTAGATTTGTTACAATTTCTTACAAGATATATTGAGACCCTTACAAACATTTCCAAAGAAAATAACAAAGAAAAAAATCACATGAAAATTCATTGTTACTTAATAGTTCGTATGTTCCAATTTTAAAATCCACCCAATTAACTTAATGCCATTAATTTAGAATATGATCACATGTATGTCTTCATAACACACATGTTTTAAATATATAACTTAAAACCTATGTCCATGGATAGAATATTGATTTTGGTACACCCAAAATGGTTTTGAACAAAAATAATTTACAAAAAAACTACATTCTAACACTAATATTGGTCCATTTTTTCCATGTAATCACTTGTCAATTAATAGATAATATTATGAATACATCATCCCATTCACCATGAAGCTTAAATTTGTTCATGTTCCTTGCAACATTTAAGCAATTAAAGGAGACTAATCAAGCACATTCACATTTTTTTTACCACCTAGTAAGTTGAAAAGAACATGCCAAATCCAAAAGGACTTATCAAAAATTGCTTCAAAACTAATGTTCCTCTCGTTATCTTTGTCTTCAATTGGTAGTGCCACAATATTGAGTAGTTCTTAGCCTCCCAATGCATGTAGTCTAGCAATGCAAACAAATCAAGGAAGCCATGAGTTTAATTGATATTCATGTACTTCAAAATGTTAGCCCCAATAGGTTGGTTCAAGTATATAAGCTCAAACATGCTATAATTGTAACAACAAAACATTTCATTTATTTCATGTCCATTTTCTTGCCTATCTAATGGTACTTATAAGTCACATTTCCACATAGCCCACAAGAAAACATTCACAAAGCTTTTGTGTATGTATGGATGTTTGAAAGCCCTGAAACCCTTATTTCATGTCTCTTTTTTTGCACAAAATAATCATAATAACCCATAATTCATCCATAATTCTCCAAAAAAGAAAATTTCCATTTTGTATCATCTTTTGTTCAAAACATTTCATCGTAAATAGGGGTGTGAAAAAAAATTCACATCAAATGTGATTATGACCAACCAACTCCTTCCAATCCTTATTAATGTTTTAATAGCTATAAAGCCAAGATCCTCAAACCTCCATGAAATGGTTACAAAATCTATATTGTGGGTTTTATGAAGTTCATTAACCATGGTTCCAAAAACAAATCAACAACATTGGCATCACTTGGTTTATGCATCTTGAAACACCTACCTCAATTGTTGCATTCTGATGTGCACAAATTTCCTTGCTAGAGGTGGAGTTTGTTGATTGATATAATTTCAAAGAAGTTTCACACACCAATTTTGCTTGCCTAAAAGGAGCCCAATTGCCAACTTGGACATAATCAAAATACAATTAAACTTGTAATTTGCTTTTAAGGCCAATATTGGTGGAGAGGCATGCAATTGGAAGTTGAACAATTTGTTTCACAATGCATGGTGTGTGATTGGGTTTATGCATTATGCAATGCACCTACCTTTCATTCACAACCTCTATTAATTATGGGGCTTGGGTATTAATGGAGTTTTGATTTTGCTCGTCCATCAAACCTAATTATTTATCATATGTGTTGGTTATGATTAAACATTTTCCCAAGTGGATTGAGTTGGCACCACTCCAAGACAAAATTAATGAGGGGCCACTTATGTGTTTTTGAATTGAATCTTAAGTAGATTTTTATTAGAAATGCTTTTGGATTAGGGCATGAAATTCCAAGGAGAATTTCAAACGTTGTGTGAACAAACTTTGATTAATTATAGATTTTTTTTGTGATCACCTTAAAGTCAATGGCTTGGTTGAAAACATGATACAAATGGTGAAGAAAAGTTTATGAAAATATGAATTATAAAAGGGGCATACATGTGATTGGGACATACAATTGCCATGGTTGGTCATGGGATATCAATCCAACAAGCAAGCACCTTGTTTTCTACATTTTGGGTGTGAATCATAACTACTAGCATCCATTCATAGGGATTTGGCCCATGTGGTTAATTTCGATGATTTTATCATGTGAGTTCAAACTTGTGAGCAATGTGTAGCCTTGTTCAAAATAGTCATGCCTATGGCAAGGAAAACTTGGCCATCACACAACAACAAAATACAATATGGTATGTTGCCATTTATGGATGAAGGTATCAGCCTAAGGTTTGGAGGTTTGAACCTAAAGATTATATTTATTTGCAATAAATAACACCTATTAAAGTGGTTTTGATAGTCAATTGTGTCATTTTATAAGTGAAGAACATTTTACCTTATGGGGTTTTGTTGTAGGAAAATTGAAATGGTCAAGTATGAAAAGGTCACTTGTGTAATTGTGCACCATGTCACTTTCCGTATGTGAATGTTCAAGTGGTTTCATCATTGGACATAGTTCCAACATGTTTGCAATGCATGTTATATGGAAAATCACAAGGTGTAACAACCATGTCAATTTAGGACCATTGATCCAAAAGATGACATATGGGTTATCTTACACCACCACTTGTGGAGGTTCCAACAATAGATTGGATGTCTCCATGATGCAACAAATAGACATGCTTTGTTGCTTTGTGTTAGGCCTTAGTATCAAGACATAAACATGTTCTTGATTTAAATACTAGATGATTTAAGGGAGGTTGTAATTTGGTTGAACATAAGGGATTAAGTTAGGCAACTAATGATAGGGATCACATTGCACCTAGCTTATTGATCCCATCATGTTTAGAACCAAATTCCTTTCATGGATTACCTTATCGCATGATGTCTTATTTGATCATAGATATGGTTATGTAATGTAAAAGGACCTTTCCCCAACCATAGGGGGTGATTTGTGAGCATGTTTTTCATGTGTGTGATTTTGTTAGCTTTGATAATGTTGAGCATTAATCTAGCTATAAATTATTTATTACAAGACAATATTTTTCTATAATTCATAATTTTTTGTTAAATATTAATTCAATGTGTACATGGCTTTAGTTTTTTTCATGTTTGGAGGTGTTTATCCCCATGTGTTGTGGCTTCCTAAAGTCTCATATTTCATGTTTTGAAATTCTAAAACACATAAGAAGAACATGCTTGTGTTTTGTCATGCTTTGAATTTGAATTTTTACGTGCCACATGCGAGTTTTCTTGATTTGTGTGCATGTTTTCATGTGTGTGATTTGGTTAATTTTGATAATGTTGGGCACTAATCTGATAGTGCATGAAAAATTTGCAAATGAAAATCAATCTTCAAGAACTTCTTATGGTGTGGTTAAAACCACATTATCATAACTAGGGTTAGTTGGGTGGACTATTGTGTGAAAAATAAAGCAAAAGGGTTAAACATTTTGGACCTTAAAGAAGCTTCAATTCATTACAAGAAAACATGATCTTTTCGATTGAAAAAATCAATAAAAGAACCCCCCTTGCTCCCTTGTCCAACTTGATCAAATTCCATTCTAGAAAAATCAATTTGTACTTGTAGGCTTTGACTGGTGTTTTTTTTACAAAGGGTCATGGGATGTTTTGAATAGTGGAGTTGTTTTGGCATGAAACAATATTTAATTTAATAACCCGCTAGCCACTATTATGTTTCCAACTTGGGGGCCACATATATGAAAGTGCCAATGGAGATGCTTTTAGATATTAACTTGGGTTTTGCACTACTCCACACTACCATTTATGATCAATTGATGAAAATATGATTTGATTTTGTGGAAATTTAATTCTATTCATTATGCTTCATCATTGGTTCATGATGCCATCCATGTAAGTGCAAAGTTTGAAAACAAACTTACACGTGCATACTAAAATAGGCATTTAATCCATAGCCAACTTAAAATTCAAGTATAATGGAAACCATTTTTTCTTCACAATTGGCCCACACACACTTGACTTGATGGTAAGTCAAGTCATAGTTGTGAAAGTGTGATATGTATATAATGTGAAAATGGAATGTTGCAAATGTAATCTTTGTCATAGCTTAGTAGATAACTCCATTGTCATTGTTTTTTGCTTATTAAATGAACATAACTAGGAAAGATATCAAAATGTTGTGTTGATTGTGTTAAAATTTTCTAAAATGCATGTTAAATTGAAATGAAATGGAGTTTTCCCTACATTGTGTAGTTCATTGTGGAGTTTCCATTGTGAAGATTTCCTCACAATTTCATTGATATGTAGATTTTTGTGTTTTGCCAATAATAAGTACAACAATTCACTTGTTTGTTTTTTGTTGATTACAAGCTTTGACGCTTAAAATTTGTTTGATGTATAATTTTTTAATGTTTTAATGTTTTATACTTTGTAGTAGATGAAATATCTTCATATTGCTTCCAAAGAAAATAGGCTCACAAGTCGATGGTGGGGACATTATAGGGAAACACATAGTCTTTGCTCTAGTAGAAAGCATGGTTTAATATATTAAAAAATGTAGTAAACCATGACCCATTTTGATAGTCATCAAAAAGATCATTTCATAAATCTCAATATGTATGTAGCGACTAGGTCATCATCAAATGACTAGCAAAACAATGGACTATTTGATTGGTGAACAATGAATGATTTGACTTGTCAAATTAAAATTATTCTAAAAAATAATATTTTTGTGGTAGGAACTAGGTAGGAGATAGGTATAGGTAGGTCAAAAAAATGTATGTAGTTAGGTATTATGTATGTATAAAATAAATTGTAGCCTAACCTAACTACCCAACCTGATATACCTAAGGTAGCAACCCATTAAGCATGAACATAAATTGCAATTGTAAGGAGTTTAACCTTTCAACTTCACCATGATAAACCAGGTTTTTAGCCAATATTGAACCACAACTTCATAAGTTAATAATTACCTTTTGTTAAAAAAATTATTTCACATCTTACATTGATGATTATACATTATTTATGTAGGAAGGTCCAAAGATTAAGTAATAGTTAGGTATTGTTGGACTATTGAATCCAACGGCACTATAAACAATGCATGAAAAATAGATTAAAAAGAATAAGCACCCATTGAGTACTTATACAAAAAGCAAGTTAAGCCAAAAGATCAGGATCATATGGTATTTTAGATAACCACATATTAATCAACTTGTTGAAGGTATGATCCGTTGTAATTGTAGGAGGGATAAGTCTAACATTAATAACTATAAAACTAGTTGTTAATATCTAAATAACACTATAGTTGTACAACAAGTAATTATACTTATTTACATGTGCTAGAAAAATGGATTGGATTGCTATAATTAATATATTCTAACATTCTCCCTCAATCTTGTCGTTCTTCATAAAACTAACTAATGTTACACCAAACTAACAAGGTTAATCTCGTGCACTAATTCACTAATGGAGATGACCCCTATGGTTATTCTAAAAAATACTCAAACTTTATTTTGCTAAGGGGTTTGGTGAATATGTCTGCACTACTCTATTGATTAATAGGTATGTAATGTAGGTCAATGAGACCTTCATCCACTTTATCTCTAATTAAATGGTATTGTATTTCTACATGTTTTGTTCTAAAATGGAATAAAGGGTTATTAACAAGCTTAATGCTCAATCGGTTGTCACACAACTTAACTAAATCTATATTTTAAAATAATTTAAATTCAATCAACATGTACCTTAGCCACATGGTTTCTTTGGTGGCTTTTGTCATCACTCTATACTTTGCTTTTGTTGATGAAGTTTCCATTGAGGATTGATTATTTGTGCTCCATGAGATTGGAGATGTTCCAAGAGTGAATATGAAGCTGAACATGGACCTTCAATGCTCAAAATCTCTTGCCCAATTTGTGTCCACACAACCTTGGAGGGCCCCATTTTCCCCATGCCAAAAACAAATGCCATAATCAAAGGTTCCTTTTATGTACTTCAATATTTGTGTCACAACATCCATCTGCACTTTTTGAAGTTTTGTGATAAACTTCGAAACAATGTTCATTGCTAGAGAAATATCAAGTCATGTGTGAGCCAGGTACATGAGCTTGTTAACTTTTCTCCTATAAAATGTTACATCAGTTAGGGATGACTTCATGTTTCAAATCAACTTGAAATTTTGATGCATTGGCACCTTGTTGGCCTTGCAATCTAGCATGTTGAACTTTGCCAATATCTCATTTGCATAACCCCTCTACGTCAACACTATACAACTAGGAAAATACATCGCTCTATCCCTATATAAAATTTTATTTTCCCTAGATTGGTCATCTCAAACACCTCCATTAGTTTATGTTTGATCAACTCTACCTCATCCTTGCAATCACCAACAAGCAAAAGATCATTTACATATAATATGATGATCACCATATTTCCATTAGATCCTATTTTGAAATAAATGTTGTGATCAAACTTGTATGTTTAAAATTGAAGTTTATCATAAATTGGTTAATTTTTCGGTACCATGCTCTTTACACCTATTTGAGCCCATACAGTGCCTTCTTGAGCTTATAGAAGAGATGTTCTTTTCTAGGTGCTACAAAACCCTTAAGTTGTTGCATAAAAACCTCCTTGCATAAATCTTCATGTGAAAAGGCAATCTTGACGTCAAGATGTGTGATGTCTCACCTTCTTTTTGCCACCAATGCTACCACAATTTGAATTATCTCCCACTTACGATTGGTGTAATCTAAACCATGGGTTTATTCAAAATCCCTGTGACAATCCACATTTTGAGTTTTTGAACTTTGCCTTTAGCAATAACTTTTGTTTTGTAAACCCATCTTGATGTGATAGGTCGCTTACCTGGAGGTAATTTTTCCAATGTCCAAGTCTCACTCTTGGAAATGGAATCCATCTCATGTTGCATCACTTGACTCTAGCCTAGGTGAGATAAGGCTTATGATGTTGTTTTAGGTTCTACAATAGTGACAACTCCAATGAAATAGTCCTTTAATTTTAGTGGAGTGCTCTTCGTCTTCATGGGTCTTCTTGTGGAGATGGGTTGACAAGGTTGGCTACTTTTTGCTTCTTGAATGGAACTTAGTTCTTTTGATGAATTTGATAGCCTCAATGTTGGGGTAGATCTAGACATGTTCACATTTCCATTTTGTTGCTTATGATGATGATCCTTCATCATGACGATCCTCCAATTCAGCATCATGTGGGGCATTCAATTCATGAGATGGTTCATTTGACTCAAGGCCTCCATCCTCTTTTAATGGACTTGTGTCTACCATGGATCTAAGCTAAAATGTTATTTCTGAATTTTCATTACACACATTCAACTGTTGGTTTTTGAAAACCAAGTGTCAATGTTTCATCAAATTTGACTTCTTGTGTGATAATTATGTTATTTGTTTCTAGGTTGAAACATCTATAGGCCTTATTGTTGGAATCATATCTTACAAATACACACCTTAAGACTTTGCATCAAACTTTTCAAGGTTTTCTTTTAGTACATGAACATGAATAGTACACCCAAAAAAATTTAGATTGCTTTTGAGTTAGGTGTTTTACTAGTGAATTGTTCCTTAATTGTGGCCTCTAGGTTGGCCTTTTGTGGGGCTATGATTAAGCAAGTAAGAAACACAATTTGTTGCTTTAGCCCACAAGTCAAGAGGAAGCTTGTTGCCCAACACCATACTCTTTGCCCTTTCCACTAGTGAACGATTTTTGCGTTCTGCAAATCCATTCTAATGAGGTGTTGTTGCTTGCATCAACTACCTCTTAATGGCATGCTTCTCACAAAAAAAATTGAATTTTGTTTTGGTGAATTACCCGCCTTGATATGTCTTCAAACATTTGATTTCGGCACCAACTTCTTTTTCCACAATTCCCTTGAAATACTTGAATTTGTCAATTGCTTCACTCCTTTTCTTGAGGAAAAACACCCAAGTTTTCCTACTATAGTCATCTTTGAATGTCAAGAAATATTGGGCTCCAAAAAGAAAAAGGCAACTTGAAGGACCACAAATGTCATTGTGAAGCAATTAAAGTGACTTTGTTGCTCTACTTATTCCTTTCTTTAGGACCCTTTCATGTTGATGCTTTCCAAGTATACACCCTTGACAAATTTTATTGGTCGAAGGAAGCAATGGTAATCCATGTACTAACTTCTTTGAAGCTAACAAATGGGTGCTCTAATAGTTTAAGTATCCTAATCTCTTGTGCCAAAGTTTAGCAAACTTGGCAAACTCAACTACAACATTATGGATTTCATGTGCATGAAGTTCAAATGCTTCAAAATTGTATAGTCCATTGACATGGCTTCAAATCCCTCTACCTACCACCATCCTAAGATTGCTCAAATATAAGATGAAACATTTCTAAGAATCAGATATCACTACGTTTCCCTTTATTTACTATTGAACCCACAGAAAGGAGATTCTTCTTCATACCAAGGATGTAAAAAAATCACTTATTTTTATTTCCCTAAAATTGAGTTTGAATGATACATTCCTTTTTCCTTTGATGGGGTGGGATTGAGCACTAATAGATCTAATGTTTATGGGTCCTTTGGCCTTGCCCATAAAATTAAAACAATATTTATTTCCTGTGACATATTTTGAAGCACTGGAATTTATGAACCAATCATGTCTATCTACTTCTACACTTAAAACAAGAAGTGTGTTTTAAAGTCTTGAAGGATTGTGTCACCAAGTACCTTTTCATTAGTGTCACTCCCTCTTGTAGCAAGATTTGCACCTAGGATAGAGATTTGGGCATTTTTCTTGTCTCTTTCCTTTGTAGCGTTGTTTCATTTCTTTAAAGGTTTCTTGTTAAACCTTGAAATGTGTCCAATTTCATTACATTTGTAACACACAACATTCTTCTTTACAATGTTTTTCTCTCTTTCATCGATAGACTTATTTTGGTAATGTTTAGTTTTGACATAAATGGCTTCGTCCACTTGTGTTGTTTCCTTTAGTGACCGCCTTCCTTCTTCGTGCAACGGTTTAGATGCAAGCTTCTCAAAGGTTGGGAGCTTGTCACTAGCTAAAATATTTTGCACAAGATTGTCATAGCTATCTAGAAGTCCATTCAAAAGAACTTTAATTAATTTTTCGTGAGGTATATTGACTCCGATCCTCACCAACTTGGAAGTCAAGACTCTTGCAAATAGAAGTCCACACTAATGTTGTGTGTGTAAATGGTTTGGGACTTACATTCCATGTAAGTGTAAGTGTAAAAATGAATATATTTATATATTTTTATGTAGTCTAATAAAACAATGTAAATGTAAAATTATTTATTTATTTATTTGATTTTACATGGCTATATATGTAAACAATGTAAATATATATAATAATGTAAAAAATGTGATTTTTACTTGAAGAGGGGAGATTTCATAATGTGTTTGAAGATAAGCTAGCTAAATGGCTCATTGCAAAAAAAAAAACCATCAAAATATACACCCACAACTAATTCATATGACTTTGCAAGAAGGTTTGGTCATTAAAGATATATAATAAAATTATCTATAAAGTAAAGAAAAAAACCGTAGAACCTTGGGTTTGATCATAAATAGGGAAAGATTCAAAAAATATATAAATAAAAATAGCATTCAAGGGTGGGGACATTTCAGTTTTTATGGTGAATTTGGTTTCACCCTATTTTTCCTCTTTCATTAATGCTTCCACTTTTGCTACATATATTTTCATTGTTCCTATTTGTAAAATTACTATAATTAGTTTTGAACCTTGTGCATTAAATGTTGAGTTTCAACATTTCATTCCCAAGTTTAATAAAAAAATTCCTTGCTTTATGGATACCCCCAAATAAGGGTTTGGGGTGAAAGAAGGCCCAAAGATAAGTTGACTTTACAAATAATTTTGGTATTTACACTTACATTTACATGCCCCAAAACATTTACATAAGGCCGTGTAACTGTATTTGACAAATATTTACATTGGCCTTATGTAAGTGTAAGTGTAAATGATTTACACTTACACTGGATTTACATGTCGTACATAGAACTATTGACACTTACACACACAACAATGGTTTACACCAAATAACATGTATTTAATCAATTTTGGACCAAACTATTAATTTTTGACTTTTCAAATTCGGTGGATCAAGTTTTTTGAACTTGAAACATTGGAAATTTTCTTTGTTGGATAACTTAGTGAAAGAAAATATTATTAAGATCTATTGTTCCACCATATGGTTGTCCTCAAGTCAAATTTTCTTTTCAAATTTCCAATCTTTAAATGATCATTTGTTAATTTTGGACTTTTCAAAAGTTTGGAATTAACTGAATATATGATAAATTATTTGGACATTCGCAACAAATCAAGCTTGTTTCTAAGTTATATATTTTTGGACATATCCATAGGTTTCACAACATTGATTGACACAATTTTGGATCTTCCACATAAAAAATGTATGAGATCACATTGTCCTTCATAGACATGATGACTATGGTGAGTGCCTTACTCTTCTTATGTTGAGATTCAAGAACATTGATGTTAAACATTCTTGTAATAATTGTTGGAGGTCCTCCTATTGTTGCCATAAGTGGCACACCACCACCATCTACTAAAGCTTGTGATTTTAATAACACTCCCATTGGTGCTACTATCAGCATAGGGCCACCAATATCGATTGGTTGTCCTCTAGCCATGGTGGCCACAATTGGCACATCACCACCACTTTATATAGATGCTATTACTAAGCTACCGATGTTGGAGCTTCTTGCACTAATATTGTATTTGCCATCGGCCACTATGTCCCACAGTCCTTTAGTTTTTAGGACATGGTTGATGTGAAACCTCCATAAAACATAATTTGAATTGCCTTTAAGCTTTGAATTTTCAGAGATGATCCTAATCTTCTCCTGACTCATGATTGAGTTATTATATTGTTCAAAATACAAACTTAATAATCTAGTATCCAAGTACTTGAAAGCTAAGTTCATTAGTCAAAAAAATGTATTATCATTCTAATACCATGTTGGACTATTGAATTAATTTAGTGACATTATAAACAATGCATGAAAAATAGATTGAAAAAAATAGGTACCCATTGAGTACCTTATACAAAGAGCAAGCTAAGTTCCAAAAGATCATGATCATATGGTCTTTGAGATAACCATGTATGAATCTCCTATCAACTTGCTAAAGGCATGGTCCACTTTAATCATGAGAGGGATAAATTTAACATTAATAACTAGAGAACTAGTTGTTAATCTCTATATAACACTACAACTATACAAGTAATTCTACTTATTTACAAGCACTAGAAGAATGGATTGGATTGTTGTAATTAATATATTCTAACAAGTACGTAGGTAGGTGTATTGGCCATTTACCTACCTATAATTACACCTATGTACTTAACTAGCTTACCCATCTACATGTACAATTACTTGTTGTGTACTTAGATAGATAGCATAATTTAACCTACCTACCTATCTATTACATAGGAAAATAATTGGTAGGAAAGTAATAACAATTATCCTACATAGTATTAAAACAACCTATGAATTAATCAGGTAGGCCTAGTTTAATTAATTAACTAGGCTACTTACCTAGGCTAATTAATATCTAGCTAGCATAACCTATTTTAGGTAGTAGCCTGATTTAAGCTAACCTAAAGGTAGTAAAATAACCTAGGTGGTGCAATGTGATAAGTTATTACCTAGGCATTTAAGTAGTAACTTACGTAGTAGTTTAATTTAACTTAACCAAAATGGCAAATAAGATGTCCCATTTGATTATAAACCTATAGGTCATTTTTATTAAGGATGTCAATTTTGTTTGTTCAACTTAACTAAATGTCATTTGATTAAAAACCCATTGATCATCTTGAAAATTTAATATCTAATTTTATTTTTTAAACCTACAAGGACTTGGGTTGACGCACTCTTAACCTCCTCAAGAGACTCAAATGTGAGTCTAAGATGAAAACAACGGAAGAGTAGGAAGTTGGGGCACGCTCCTTAGTTCGCCTCACTTCAGGGGTAGAGGGGTGTGCTGGAGCTCCAGGATGGGACTAGGAAGATTGAAAAGCACTTCGATCACTCACACAGACCTACACAAACCAAACAACGAGTTGGTTAATGCATAGCTAAAGCACTTTTGGTGCTAGGACGAGCCACGGGCAAACTTAGATTCACAAAATTCACCATGGCCCGGACTTGGGGGAAGCCACCACCTTCCCCCTTATAGTATACTATGTGCCTCTCCACGAGGCCCACATCCAAATGACATTTTGTCTCGGGACTCCCAAATGGGAGTCTCGAAATTCCCAAAGTTGGGATTCCCGCGACTTTGGGGCCCCATAACTTTGTGTGAAAACCTTTGATTGAGATGAGGTCTTAAGAAAAGTTGTAGCCCTCATTGAGAGCTTTCCAATAGTATGTTACACACCACCTACACGCAAGGAAATCAGGTCAATTATCGACTTTTAGTGGTCAGGAGCCAAACTACTCAATTTGATTCATGGCTTTTTTTTGGGTCATAACTTGTGTTTTAGACGTCCAAATGGGTCATATGAGCCCATTTTAAACATCTACGTTTCAATAGATTTCCAATGATATGAATTTTTTTTCAATCCAATGAGTTTTGACCTCTGCAATCGCCCTCTGAAAATTTGGGAGTCCGTGGGGATTCCAACTCCCAAAATGGGAGTTCACTTGGGAGTGTGAAGGTTCATTCTCTCACATTTTTTTGCACTCCCGAGAGCATGAGATGTGACCCTCGGGCTTCCCTTTTGTCCCGCAACCTTGCAAGCCCTTATCTTGGTCGCGAGCCCAAGGTTAGGGTTACAACATGGGTAATAACAAATCCTAAAAACAATTAAATATATATAACCAATTAGTCTATCTAAAACATGATACCCACCTAACACTAGTCCCACCCTAAATTAACATGATTGCACCATGTAAGTGGTAAAGATTAACTAATCATCACTCCCATGATAGCAAGAATGATAACTACTAGATTTTGAACCCATACTAGTGTAACTTGATTCTCGTATTATAATACTCAAAAGTACCTATTTTACCCCAAGTTTAAAATCCAATTTTCATTAAAAATTTGGATTTTAATTGAGTTTATAGTGGGTAAAATCATTCAAAACTCAACATCTCCCATATTTTAGGTCTAAAAAATTACAAAATCACTTTGATAAAACCTCAATAGTAAAGGGATTTGCAATAATACAAACATCATCCCCCAGTTTCCTTAAACTTTTATTTTCCTTTTATTGAATTTTCAATGACAAAATTATTCAATGTTCAATATTAAGTCTTGCATTATAGGTCTAAATGTTATGAAACCACCTTGGGTGCACCTTTACCTATCAAGGCTTTTTGATGATACCAAAAACATAGCAAGGGGATTGTGGTCTGGGAGATTTCAATGTGAGAAAATAAAACAAATGAACAACCTTCCTTAATAATACGATATCACAAAAAACAAAAAAAACAAAAACAATCAATCACATTAGACATGATCTTAATTGGATGTACATAGATTTTATTAAATCAACAATTCACAAATGTGGAATTGAAGAAGTATATAAATAAAATTAAGTGATCTGACAATGATCAACTTAATTAACATGTATCTCATGCTTAAATAGTTGACAAATTAAAGCAACCTACATGTTTCAATTACAATTTGAACTTGGGTGGACATCAATATATTCTAAACAATATTATCCACATTTAAATGCTACTAAAATCAATATGAAAAAAAGAAAAAAAATTCACCAATAAAATATGATAATTCCAATATTGTACATTTGTCAAGTTTACAATTTGAAGACCATAAACAATTATATACTTGTTGTTCCAAACCTAACACATACATATAATCACATGTTATCATGGCGTCTTTACCATTTCAATAGTAATTGAATCATTTTCAACAAAATGTTGATTTTTTCCTAGATTAATTGTTCACAATGCCCAAAGTCTTGGAGATTTGTTTGACATTGCTACATGTCCTAAAGTTTGATGGTGCAATGTGCCAAAATAGTGCAAAACTACTTGACATTTTTTTTATTGTTAACTATTAACTTATTTTTATTGTTGAAGTGAAAAAAAATAAAATTGTCAAGATGCTAAAATGGTAGAGTTATTATGGTATTATGGTCATTAAGAAAAGATCATATAGTGCAAATGGTATTTTATGACATATCTCTATTTTTAACATAAGTTATGTTTACAAAATAACATAGTTCAAATATGTATCTTTGAATTAACCAAAAAGCTACATGGACTAGAATAGATGTTGGTTAAATCTTCAAATTTTGGGATAACCTATTTTAACATATTATTAAACTCCTTAGGTTCCTATCAAAAACCTAATAATTCATTATATGACATTACTGGTACATTAGTCACCACATATCCAAATCTTTAATAGTGTAATTAAAACTTTTTCATATATAGCCATGCCATAATCTTTCATTACATGTAGACGCATAACATTGCAAATAGCTTTGAGCATTTATTGAATGCCCAAGTGTGTATGAATTTATGAACATGTGGCCTTATGAAATTTGTCCTATTGAAAAAAATATGAGAACATTAATGTTCATTATCACATATATTACTATGATAACATACAAATGTGACCTTAATAAAACCAGATTGAATTTATTGGCCCAACAATAATGTAGGAGGTCATCCCCCACAAGGTTATGAATTAATTCAATTTCATTTTTGGGGAATATCATGAGAAAGAAGGTTCTTGATTCTCGAATTGAGACTTCCACCACCACAATCCTTTATAAAAACTTGTCATGTATAGATGCAATTGAACAATACAAATGTTTTTGTTACATTCCTTATGGTGAGAGTGTGATTATCAAATTGACAATCATCCCTATGAAGATTTAGCCAAATTTGGTTATAAACGAGAAATGAAAATTTCAAATTTCAAATGTCCAAGTATGTTTTTGGCTACCTAGTCAAACCAAAATACATAAATCTAACAATACTTATCTTAAAATTTTCAAAATTTGGATTATTGAAAACCCCCAAAGTCTTTTTTCTTTTGCATTTTAAACCTCACTTTTTAATAAAATTTGACTAGTAAGAAAAAGGCTGGTGGCAAGTGTCACAACCTAGATTAGCATGATCATCCCCATGCACATAGTCAAGAGTAACTGATCATCGTTCCAATGATGGCAAGAAAGCTAGCTGCTAGATTATAACACATAAGTTATAGAGACCATGTGGCAGATGGACTTATAACAACCATCATTTATAAGCGTCTAATACTCTATAGATTTATATTTGGTCCGTGGATTTTCTCTTTACATATGGGTCACACACCATGACCCTCTATCCAGATTCCAAACCCAACTAAGGTGGCAGTGGAATTATGGTGCGCAAATTGCCCATAGCTGGATGAGATTTTGCTGACAGTAAACCAGATATGTATCTCCAAAGAAAGTCTGACAAATGGGTATTTAGAAAATCTGTTTATAATGTTATTCTCACATGCATTCAGCTGTATGTTGCTTTAAAAACTTCCAACTTGTAGTGAAAGAACAGCTCAATTACCAACGTCGACACAACATGTACAGCTGTTGAATACTTCAAGATCTCAGGAGATCAAGTTCTCGTTGAAATTTTTGATACAGTCCAACTCTCCTAAATGTAAGTAGACATGGAGTTCTCTAGCATTTACAACAATCTAACCTGTAACATATTAAATTAAATTAGATATCACATAACACATCAAACGTGACAATCCAAGCATAATTTTATAGATTCTTTGAGGTCATAGAAATGATCTTTCATGCTCAATAAGAGTGTGAGAAGACTTTGAATCAAAACTCAAAATTATAAACAAATTTGGGCATGCTCTTGGTATTGTTGGAAAGGCCTGAATGAATAGGATTTAATGAAGGTGATTTGAAAATTTTAAAATCTAAGGTGTGAGAGATACTGAATTTTGAATTTTTTTGGTCATTAAAAATTCAATTAGATTACAAAAAATGGTTTTGAAAGGAAAAATTAGTTAGGTAACTAATTCACATTTGGGCCAACAACACATGCTACACTAGTTATTTTATCCTAGCAACCCTAAACACCAATAATGCTACAAAACTCTCTTTAAAATCAATGTCTCACACAGGTAATGAGAGGATTGTGCACAATGTCTTCTTTAGGAAATTTTTAATGTAACTTATGTGACAATCGTTCATTGAAAGATGTAGAAAAAATGGTGATCATCCCTAGGAAGAATGAGGCAAATCTGGCTATAAAAACATGTATGACAAATCTTTAATCAAGCTTCTATATTTATGGCTACACTAAAATCAAATATAGAAATCGGAATTTTTACTTTTTTTCCTTTAGTTGTGGGCTATGGTGATTGAAACCCTCCAAAATCATTTAATTTTTGAACTTTTAATTTTCTATCTTTTGGGGGGAAATTTCACCACTAAAAAAAAGACCAGCACTGTGGCATTACATTACCAATATTTGCATTTCACCTCCAACTTAAAACTTGCAACTTAAAACTGCAAGTCAATCTCAAGTTCTCATGTGATTTTGTTGTGTAATTTATGCCAAGTCTTAATACCAACATTCTAGACAACCTAACACCTTTCAAATTCTCTTTTAATTTTTTTAGGAATAATCTTTTTCCATTGTTTAACTTTTAGACCTATTATAACACTTTCCAAGCTCATATTTTAAAAAGAATTGAATTATTTACATTTATAAAAATGAATACTAAATTGATAAACATCCATCTCCTTTATCATTATTCTTACCTCTTTGTCGCATACTATCAACTAATACAAGGGAAAATCATAATATTTGGATTTTTTTTAAAAAGCATGATATTAGACTTTTTGAATTGACACTATATAACCTTCGATGAGTCCAGAGCCTTCATTTCCCCTGGCCATGGATGGGGATTTTAGGCCATGGATGGGGTTTTTAGTTAGAAGAATTTTCAAGGTCATAGTTTAAAAAGAGTTGAACTAGCCTATATATTATGCAATGTCATGTTGCAGTTTTCAAAATGGAGGCAGTCAGCAATATAACTAATACTATATTAAATATCACTTGACATTTAAACTTGTGGCAACAGGTTTCAAGACTTTACAGGTGGGGAGAGCATGGTTGTGAGTGATGCTTGGAAAGTGTGTAAACCCTGGAACTGGAACTGTTTCAGGTTTTGCACATGCAACTGGGACAGACATCTTCCCCAACCCACATTACTTGGTCCCCAAATGTTGTGTACAATGGGGGGCATGTGGTGGCCCACTAGTATCATTTTCTAAAAGTGCACCATAACTCACTTGTCACAAGTGATGTAGTGCAAGCTCTGCACTGATGCATTAGGGTTTGGTACACAAGGTACACTGTTGCAGAACCATGTCAGGTCAGATCAGGTGCAAAACACCTCACACAGAATTTTTTTAGTTTGTGAGCTTTTATTATGCTAGTTTCATGATGTGCAGTGAATATTTGTTTGATTGCTTTCTGGCTTGATTTGTGAGCTATGAATCAACCACAAAATGGTGACAAAAAATGTATGGGAAGAAGATGTCTGGTACCTCTCATACTTTGTGTTTGTTCCACTTTTGAGTTTCTCATTAATGTCAGGTCACAACTGGTTTGGTGAAGTATCTTTGTTTTTGGAATATTGTCGATTGGGGTGACCTCAGAGTTCAAGCTCTTATGTGCTTCAAGTTTGCAAGACTCATCTTGTTGTTAGATTTTGTATTTGCGGAACTTTTTAACTTTTGAGCATCATAGCAACAATGATTAATCCCAGGTGATATTGCCTACATGATACAGCCATTACCTATACAAGGTTTTGGAGTGCAAGCAGTTTTTGGCTGTTGTGTCATAGATACCATATGATGAATTGCTGGAAAATCAAGCTGCTGATAGCTATGAACTCATGGATTGCTTGTTGCTAGGTCCACCAGTAGAGTTCATCATGCAACCAGGACCCACCACCTAATAGGGATTTGTCTTAAGGAGTGGTGGATTAAACACAGCATTCTTCCCTGTCTTCAAACAAAACAGACTGCTTGGTCAGGTGAGCAACAAATGGAAGCATTCCTACAACTCTAAACTAGCTTATCTGTTCTAGTTCATAGTGTTTTTTTTAGCAATCCATTTTTGGGCTGGAACTCTGTTTAGGTTTTAGGAATAATATACAACTCCCAGGAATGCTACAGACATTGATCAAAAGAACTGAAGAATGAAATTGAGTCTTTCAAGCCCCTAAGAAACACATCAATCTCATCATGGTATTGTAAAAGGGTGCAATAGCTTGGGTGCTTGCATTCAATCCTAGGTGTGATGGAGTAGTTCTGTGCAATTATGTCCAGGTTGGATTGCTATCATATGCTGAACAGGTGCAACCAAAGCAAAATGACAACCAAGTTCTCCCAAAAATGTGTGATAATTGCTTTGAAAAATACTTGAATTACACAATCTACAAAGCAGATGGACCTTACCTGCTGATCAAGGGAGGTCAAAAGGTCTGTGGCATCAATACCCTCGACATTGAAAGTACAAAGTGAGGCTTGTAGATCACCCTTAGCCCCTAGTGGTGGTGGTCCATAGATTTTCACACTAGGTACCTTTGACAGGTTTTCGTGAAGATACTTGGGCCACTCCGCCTGCCACAGAAACTTGCATCAGCATAAGTCAATCTTGAAGTTTACAAACATCAGCTTAGTAGGGTTTCCCCTCCCATGTTCTTGTATGGAACTAATATGCTAGTAAATAGTAAATGATATATCTTGTTAGATTGTTGGACCTCAAAACACACAGAAATCTGAATCATAAGCTGTTCCCTTCAACACCAACCCCTTTACCTGTGCAACAAAGTGTGCACCTTATGGGATTATGAAACCAAAAAATCAGCTCCCAATGCTTGTACATCAACTGGCATGCAGGACACATGCTGGCATGCATCCACTAAAACCTTTGCTCCAACCTTATGTGCCCACTCCACTATCGCTGCAATGGGGGTGATGCATTCTGTTGCATGCAAAACCTAATTCAGTGGGACCATCCCAGCATTCTTGATACACTACAGTGAGACTAAGCATCTAACCCATAACTAGCAGTATCTTGTTTTCCTCAAATACTTGGGGTCATCCAAACTATCTATATCTTCATAAGTACTGAGAATTTCTCAATACTTACAATTCAAATCAACCTAAAAAGAAATGAGAGAATGCCCAATAATAAGGTTATGGATATTTTCAGATCTCAATGCAACAGAAACCGAACAGCAAGCATGAAAGGAACTGCAGTCCCCAAGAAAAGAGAAGTCCAGGCCACAAAGAAGGATTGAGGAGCAGTTGAATGACAGCAATGGTCATATGCATGCTCAGGGATCTTCAATACGTTGATGTATGGTATTCAGCATTGATCACCAACCATAACAACATCGCCACTATCTTCATCAGTTCCTGGCAATGGGCAAATGGGTGTAGGCTAATGTCAAGATTATTGAACATACTGAGTTTCTTTCACAAGACCTGCAGTAACAGGAAAACTCAACAATGATGCTGGCTAGCTCAACAAAACTCAAGAGAAAGAGAAGACCAAACAATGATTAAAAGATTCAAACTTGTAGGAGAAGAGGTAGAAATTCGCTAAAAAGACTACACAGGAGGCTATGCTAGTATGATATACATACATATTCAAGTGATTTCCACTGATGACACTATAAGAACCTTGGAATCTACAGCAGTATCTGGATGTTTCAAAATTGGTCCTCAGTCCCATCTGTGGTCCTGTGGCAAGTTCACTGCCCCAGGCAAGCTGAAATCCTGAAGGCTTCAATTGTTAACCCAGGATCTCATTGATGTTGGGTTCATGGTGAGTCTAGCACAATGTCAGAAGCTGATCTCAAAAGAAAGGAACAGAATCATAAAATTGGTCATCAGGATGTAATTCAATGTGCACCCCTTCACATTGAGTCTTCATCTGCACGGTGAACAATGAACCCACAATAATCTAAACAACATGAACCTCTGGAAACACATAAAAGTGATGAGGACAAGAAGAGTGTGGTATGCACAACCCTTACTAGATTTGGATTTTTCTTGAGACTTAATTTTACTGCCACCTTAACTGAGTGCCCTTGAAAAAGGATCAACACAGAGAGTGGGAAATATGAATAGTGTGCTTGCATCATGTAGGACACATGGCTGCACAAATGACAATTGCAATTACAAAGGCATGATGGATGGCAGTTCCACACCACTGTGAAATACATTCTTGTGAATGCTTTGGAGAGAAGCTATTTGCTGACATATCTTCCATTTGGCAAAACCTTCCATGTATGTGGAAAGTTGAAATGGCCCTTATACTACTAGTAAGCAAAGTCAGGTTTTTGCATGTGTCAATGCCAAATCCCCCATACTAATCCATACTTGAGCTGATGGATTTGTGAAGTTTCTGTTCATGCTTGAGAGAGGTGTCAGCCTTCTCCATAGCCATGTTGGCCTTCCCCTAGGAGCACCACTTGCCGGTGACTATTTCTCTATTGAACCTCCTCACCCTCCAGGCTCCAACCATCCCCACTTATGTTCCTTGCATCTTATGTCCATGGCCCATGATTTGAAGCTCTTCTAAGTTCTTACCCATGTCCTTCATTCATCAATCCAATTTCTCCTAAAGAAAACCCTAAGAAAACCTAGTCCATGGAGTCCATAGTCTTAATCATCCGCAAGAGGGTGGCTAGTAGTCTAATGCGCCCCTTTATATTTGCTACAAAATCTTTTTAAACAATCATCTTCACAAATGTGTATTAAATAATCATCATCTACAATATCCAATTATATACCCCCCATCAAACACATCTAAAATGCAAGGGTATTAGTTTGACAACAAAATTGATAACATATAGGTTTTTTAATACATTTTCTGGCATCAAATATATATATATATATATATATATATATATATATATATATCTCACACTCATATATATATAATAATATTATTATAATAACTAGCCAACATTGGTTAAAATTTGATGGGAATCCCAAATTTTTGGAGCAAGGTTTGGAAAGGCAAATTGATGCAAGTCAAGATATTTTACTTGTTCATTTGCACCTTTTAAAAAAGGGTTACAATGTATTGGGGTCACATTCCCAAAACAAAGTTGTTCCTTAATATGTGTCCATTTGAAAAATCATGACACAAATTGTTAAAAGAAGTCAAATGTCAAATTGGAGAGGAAAATGAAGTTTAATTGAAGAGTTTGACATGGAATTCAAAATGAAATCTATATATGGTGTACTCACACGTTCAAGTTTATCAAGTTTCTCAACATGTATGACACCTCAAATTTATCAGATGCCAAAATGCCCTAATTTCAAATTAAAAGCTTGGAATTCTCATGAATTTTTCCAATGGAATGTAATCCCACAAGGACTTTCAAAATATAGTATAAAAAGATTATATTATAGTGCCATTGTGGGTTCAATGTGATTGCATGACAAATCTATGATTCAAATTTTATTGGCTATGCCCATAGGGAAGAGACTACGCATCTATGCAAGATTTGGATTTGGGGATAAAATTTTGGTTCACTCATTGGCCAATGTGGATATGACAAGTGTTCACATAATGAAAATTTTCACATGGATATAATTTTTCGTGTTTTGCATCGATGTAACCTTAAATACATTAGGTTTTTAGGTAGTTGAACATTGTAGGTTTTGATAATCATTGCAGAAGTTGAAAGGATTCTCTTCTTCAACCAAGTTTTCTACTTTTTGAATTACAACTTTAGCTAGAATGGCGTGTGTTTGTGAGCGAGTGAGTTAGGAATGGTGATAGTGGTAATGTCGTAGACACAACATTAGGTAGGCATGGAAAAGGCAAAGTATGAAAATGATAGTGATGGTGCTTCGGATTGTAGATTGTATGGGTTTTTTTTGCCTCTTACTATTAGTTGGGTGAAATAGAAAAATTGGGCATGATGACATAAGGAGAAGAGTTTTTAAAAAAAACCTTCAAAATGCAAAGATGCAAAGCATGACAAAGAAGATAACACCACGGAGCTTCAAGTGTTTCGTGTGG
>Ga0209611_10000242_pt1 | contig 72265 bp, 50 predicted proteins | sample S1TSphgellanicum_3_FD_187693 | JGI IMG/M metagenome (GOLD analysis project Ga0209611, IMG submission 187693) | Host-associated microbial communities from peat moss isolated from Minnesota, USA - S1T2_Fc - Sphagnum magellanicum MG (SPAdes) (version 2) | ecosystem: Host-associated > Plants > Peat...
CCATCTTCTTTACTCATTTGAAATTTATGTCTAGATCTATGTTTTATAATGATGTTGGGTTTCTTGTAAACATAAGACACAATGATCACACACAATTTTACACAAATATTGCCCATCTATTTTTAAATTTTTTGAATTATGGATGATTGGATTTATCATAGATAATTGGTTCCAATAAATGCTCTCATAATTGATAAACATTAATTAATGAAAATGAATCATAAAAATTCATTTAAAAAAGCATTTCTTAATGCAAACTTTACAAGGCATTCACTTTGTATACTTTTTTTTTGGTTTTCATTTTTTGTTGGCATTACTTACCAAGATGAAGATATTGTGTTTAGATTCATTATAGAGTATAATAGCTTAACGAATTTTGGCCCCCATGTAGTAGGTTTATTTTTATGTGAGGATTTTTGAAAGATGATAGTTTGGCTTGTGTTGAAACTTGAGATTAATGATAGAGTTGTGATATTGTGAAGGAGTTTGGTTTATTTTAAAGGATTTTTTTCTAAAGATTATATTTTTGCATGGTGAAATATTGGAATTTCCATCATTTTTCTTTTTCCTTAAGATTTTTTTCATGTAAATGTTAAAGCCATAGTGACACACCGAAAAGATGGTGATTTTTTTTTTTCAATTGCCAATCCTTTGGCAATTGAAAATTTTCGATCGTTGCAAGATTAACAATTGAAAAATTTCTATCACCGATGGATTGGTGATCGAAATCCATTTTTGGTCACCAATTGTAACAAGGGTAGCTTGAATGTGACTAAGGATTTTCCTACACCCTTCTTAATGGTCGTGACGGACGCATTAAGATGAACATCGATGTGATGTTTGACGCAAAATGGGCACATCACGTTGATTTTGACAACATTGGCTACCAAAATACATGCAAAATGCATTTGGTTCAAATTTTGTTTGGTCACCTTCACAAACACTTCAATTTGTCTTCAATACTATTCCTTCACATCAATCAACATTTGATGGTAACATTCAATGTTTTCCATAGAATTCAAGCATTCCTTTTTTGCCTCAGTGGCCTTTACAAATGCTTATTGTAGAGCCTCTTGTTAAATGGCAACATCTTGTTCTAGCCCAAAACATTTTGTTTGGCATGTAGCCAATTCTTCATGCAGTGCATCACGCTTCAATATCACCTCCTAAAATGACATCCACATTACGCCCATTTCCCTTTGCAATGCCTCTAGAGCATGTTTTACAATGTTGGCCCATCTTGTGGAGGACAATATGTTAACATCTTGTGCCAACCACCACTAATCATCCTTTTGTCATGTTAAATGGCATGTAAAATGCCATATGAACCGCATCATCCAACTAGTCTGCATCCACAGGATTGTCCATGCCTTGTAGTGATCAAAGGGGACTTTGTCCCTAAAGGCATTGAATAATTTGATCACTCATCACAAGATCTAGATCTTGAGTACAAAAAGTATTTGATGTTATTGATTCAAGAATAATGAGCATTGGTGATACTAGTTGAAAAAAGAAAGGGGGAGTGATAGGGGTAGATCTAGGAGGAACCAAAGGTCATCTTATAAAACCTAGAGGAACTGTTATAGGAAGCGAGTGAGGTTTTGGAAGAGCCAATGGATTTGCCACCACAAATATATCTAGTTGGTATGGAAACACATTGTTAGCCAATTGGTTGCTTAGAATGGTCGTCCAATTGACCTAAACCCCAAGCACCACCTCCTCATAAACCATTCGTGCCACAGTTAAAGACACTTCGTTTTGGGAAAAAAAAGGTTCCCTGTCATGGCCATGTAAACCTCCAACATGTGTGCCTTCATATGTTTATCCAAGCAACTTGTATATTGGGCGAAACTATTTTTCATGTGGATCTCATGCCTAGAAAATGGCCATTTTTTGTCAATGTGGCATCACTACACATACTACAAACATAAGGTGTACGACCAAAGCTGAAGAACACTATTAAAATTCTTATTTTTTCAAACTAACAAAGTTAATTAAATGGATCTTTTTTACTAAAGGACATGTATTTTTTACTAGAAGCCAAAAGCTTTAATGACAATGGGTATTTTTTGACTAATCAATTTGACTAGAGTGACTGATTTGACAATTAGTAAAATCGGACATCTAGTCAAATTGGATTTTAAAATACCACCTAATCAAATTGATTAGTGGTTTGGGCAATAAGACCACCCAATCTAGTCAAATTGGCAAATGCCCTAGTCAATAAGACCGCCTATTATACTCAATCAATAGGGCTAACTAAATAAGCCTAGTCAAAATGGCCAATTATAAATTATAATACTAGTTGGGTATTTTGGGACTACATTTAACATTTTGACTATGTTTGACCAATTAGAAAAAAGTTGGAAAATGTAAAGTTAGCTAATCATAACTAAATGAATTGTGACCAAATTAATTATGATTAAACTAATTATATATGTGGTTTATCTAACTATGGTTAAATTGACTATATTGAAATTAATTATGGTTCAATTACCTATGAAAAACCTAATTAAAATTACAATTAACCATAACTAATCTAACCATGCTCAATATAATCATGTTTAATTAACCATAGCTTGTTCAATTGTATATGTTTTAACCATGGTTAATTTAGCCATATTTAATTTAACCATGATTCATTTATCCATAATTAATTTAAAACTATTGTTAACTTAACCATGGTTGGTTTTGCCATAATTATTTAAAACATTTTTATTTAGCCATAATTATTTCACTCATGCTTATTTTAACCAAATTAATTTTCTCATGGTTAATAGTTTAACCATGGTTGGTTTTGCCATAAAATATTATTCATTATTTAGTTTAACCATATTAACTTTATTAGTGGTTAGTTTAACCATTTAGCCATGGTTAATTTTGCCATAATTAGTTTTGCCATAAAAAATTTATTCATTAATTAATTTAGCCATATTAACTTTATTAATGGATAGTTTAACCAAATTTATTTACTCATGGTTAGTTTAACCATTTTTAGTTTCGCCATGGTTGGTTTAACCATAAAATATTTATTCTTTAATTAATTTGGCCATATTTATTTTACTCATGGTTAACTCAACCATTTTTAATTTAGCCATAAAATATTTATTCATTAGTTAGTTTAGCCATATTTACTTTACTTATGGTTAATTTAGCATATTTATTTTACTCTTGGTTAGTTTTAGCCATTTCTAGTTATTAATGGTTGGTTTAAACATAAAATATTTATTCATTGGTTAGTTTGACCTTATTTACTTTATTCATGGTTAGTTTCACCATATTTATTTTATTCATGGTCAATTTTACCATTTCTAATTTAACCATAGTTGGTTTGGCCATAATTATTTTCCCCAAAATTAGTTTAGTCATTATACATTTAACCATTATTTATTAAGATATGGTTAATTGAATCATAATTCGTTTAATCATGGTTACTTTCCATAATTATTTTTAATTTTTGGTTGGTTTAACCATTATTAGTTTATTAATCATTAATTTTTCCATAATTACTTTAGTTGTGGTTGGTATAGACATTATTATTTTACCAATCATTAATTTTTCCATAATTAATTTTTCCTAGATTAAATGAACCATATATTTAACTTATGTAATGTAAGTATGTGGCTAAATAACTTAAATACAATTAGCTTATATGAAGGTGTATTTATTTATACATACCCTACCTATATTCCACCTACTTACCTATATTTTAGCATATATGTAAACCTAGTTATATAGGCTAGGACATGCCATTTATATACCTATGATAAATTACTAGTTGGTTAAATAATTATTTACCTAAAATACACTAATGAATGTGTAATTAAATAGTTAGATATTAATTATTACAAATGCATTGTTGATAATATAATGAATTAGGTCAAATTTATAAGGATTATTTATAATTTGGTTATAATTATTAGTTATAACTAAATAACTAGATAATAATTTTTACTAATTTTATTTTAACTTAATTAACATGCATATTTTACCTACCTCTTTATTTATTTATTTACTTAATTTTTGTATTTTACATAGTTATTTAGGAATAATGTTGTGTGAACTAAAAGGCTTTAGTGTTGTGTGGAAATGAAAATGTTTTTCCCTTCCAAAAGTTTATCCCATATTATTTGTCATCCTTTGCAAATGATGGGCAATATAAATAGATGCACCATAAGCATCCAAAACATAAGATATATTTTTAAAAGGAAGGCCACTTGGGATGAGCCAATTGAAAAGGCCAAATTCAAAATGAAATAGGATTTTCCTACTTGGGTCATCTAGGTGTAGGCTTAATCTAGGTGTTGTACATTTAAACCTAATAAAGGTCATAGTTTAGGTTGCCCTAGCTTCCTTTAAGCTTCTACATCTAATTGCTAATTATAAGCTCCTAGACTTAAGCCTAGGAGTTTAGGTTGTAAGTTCTTAAACATAGGGACCTTAAGAATAGGTATCTAATTTTAGGTTTAACTTAAATTGCTTAGGTTTTATCCACGTGCCATAACCTAGTGACCAATGTTTAAAAGCCATGTGGCATAACCTAGATGGCCAATGTTTAAATGCCACGTGGCTTAACTTGGGTGGCCATTATTTAAATGCCACATGACATTTGCCTTGTCAAAATGGTGTTTGACCAGTCAAAAAATCATTTGACAATTGTATTGAACAATCAAAATGACTAGTCAAAAATGTCAACCTAAGCTTAATCAAAAAGTACACGGCCTAATCACAATGGATAGATTCAAAATGACTTGTCCAAAATGGGTCTTTTTTTACCAAAATTTTTAGTAAAAAAAATTAAGAATTATGATAGTGGAAGGTTTTGCCATCCAATAGCTTTTACTATGGTTGGGTCTTCAAATGTTTCGAGCTCTACTTTGTGTTGTCTTCCTTTCGTGCCATGGCCCCTAACCACTCTCCTTCGATCCGCATTGTCCATCATCATACCCATTGTTCATTAATAAATAGGTAAACATAAATTAGGGTTAAAGGTGGGGTAAATTAAGGCTAAGTTTTTTTTAAATGGTTTAATAAATTAGTATTGGGGTCCTCCTAGAGGTTCAACATTCAAGTCCAACACACAATTATTTTCACAATTGGCGGTGTGAACTTAAAAGCCCTCTAAAGGACTCCACTTTCTTCCAAGTGTATGGCACTGATTATTCAAAATAAATAAAGTCCTCACACATAGTGAAGAAAGTACATGAAATGACAAAAATGTGGGTCTTATAGTGGATCCACACATGCCCAAAGCCCTAGAACCAAGCCCAAGCCACTTGTTTCAATCGCCTTCGATAGCCATCGAATGCATGATATGGCACCAAGCCTAGTCCAATAACCCAGATTCATTATTGACCAAAATTTTGGTTGCCATCTAATGGTAGGCATTATGCAAGCATCATGGGCTCAAGGTCATCAGATGGTGACCAAAAAATTATTCAATCACCACTAGACCATTGTATAGTTTGCGATTGAAGGTGATTGAAACACATTTGGTCACCATCAAACATGTGGCGACTAAAATTTCAATCGCCAATAAAACAATTAACCAGTTGGCGACTAAATTTTTGGTCACTACTTATACAATTTTCAATTGGCGATCGAAAATTTTCAATGGTCGTCAGATGGTGACCAAATTTTTTCGATTGCTAATTATCCACACAACCCATTAACGACCGAATAAATTTGGTTGCCATCCAACGACATTCAACAACCACATGTGGCTAGTACATGTGACTGTCGATTGAACTTTTTTCATGGTCAGGTGAATTTTTTTCATCCAAAAGTTGCCAATGCAATGATTATAATCAACCAGCAGTTAGTTGTTGATGTGGGAGAAGGTAGCGGCACTAATCTTGTTGTCACCCACAATGGTGTGGAGGTCCTTGAATGCCTTTGTGGGGACGACATTTGGTGAATTGAATATTGTCCCCCAAAGTCAAACAATCATTGTTTGGCATTGCAAAAAGACATTAAACATTACTGCTAAGCCAAAATCATTTCAAAACAAATAGATATTGGTATTCTTGCTTCGTGTTATGTTGGTTATTGGTTTACAACCAAAGTTATATCAATTGAGCTACATAAGTTTTGGTTTTGTCATGATGACCTTATGCGTTGTGTGGGAAGGACAAACACTTGATGCATTTGATAGTCTAGCCTTGCCTGCCTTATGGCCTATGCAAGAAGGGACTAATCTCATTCAAATTGAGGTGCTAGTATTGGAGGAGGTTGGTTTTTTACTCTCGAGGAAGCCAAGATGTCCCTTCATTAATCTAATTGGGGACGACATATCTACACTCATGAAGTAGCCTCCTAGATGTGCCCCTTGGAATCCCTTTGGTAATGGTATTTTTGCCCTTGTCTATAAGCCATTAGATCCATATGTTTGGCCAAACTCAAAGAATGGGAGGAAGATTCATCTTCCCGACACTTTCAAGCTATCCATTCTGCAAAAAAAAACAAGTGGGAGGTGGGACAAACTTTTGAAGACACATTATTAACTCCCTCAAACATTCCTCCTCTAGGATATGGATAGATTTACCACGTCCTTTCAAGACCGCCAAAAAACCATAAGTAATATGAGGTAACGATTAATGATTACCCAACTTGCAATTGTGTGGATTTTGCTCCCATGATGGTTTCGTCCCTAGGCAAGAGGGGGGCGTGGGTGCCTTGTAAGCATTTGTATTACATTTTGCAATATGCCATGTATTTTGGGATTAGAAAACCATTCATCCATTATTCATCTTGGAGTTGGAATGAGGTTCATAGATTATTACATTGAGCCAAAGTCCTAGAGGTAATTTAGGTTATAGAGTCATTAGATTGTTGTTAAATAGGATTGTTATGGGTTCTATTTTTTGGAATTTATTCTACTGCATAAATGAAAATATTCTTCAACATTATGTGTGTAGTGCACTATTCATTAATTTCTCAAGCATTTTCCCATTGCATTATTATGTGGACTTCCTGCCCTTGACAAACTATGCGACTTGATTTAATTTTCACAAATGATTGTTTCACTAGTTGATATTGTAAAATAGCTCCATCGAGTTTCTCCTTTACGAATGAAATTAGACATGAAAATTATGTGAGTCCAATAATTTCCATTCGTCATAATCGTTTTGGAATTACTTTCATCCATACATTCAACTAACCGGAAGTTTTATCCAAACAATTCGTCTATTTTCAATTATCATCCAAAAGTTCATTCATGCTCCACATTCATCCTAATATTTCATCCTTCATGTAACTTTCATCCATGTAGATGTGGTTTTCATGCGTCATTATTGTTTTGGAATTAGTTTCATCCAAATTATTCGTCAACTTGTACTTATCATCTAAAAAATTCTTGATGTTCAACTTTCATCCAAACTTTTCATCCATTTTATGACTTTCAACCATGTAAATGTGGAATATTTTCCACGTCATTCCTACATGGCATAATGATATTCTAGTAATATTTTGTCCACATCATCAAAATATTCCAAAAATATCCATTCTTGTTCACACACTCATGTTCACGTGTTCACTTCGTAGTGTCATTGACCCTAATTCCATAATACATTCACACCCAAAACACAAACCCCTTTAAAACCCTTAACCCTAAACCCAACATCCTCGTAACCTTCAAACCTTAATCATGTTCAACCTAAACCCTAAACCACTCAAACATTCTTGCATTAATCTTAACACAAAACCATAAGATCCTTGGACATTGGGTTATAAATTAATTTAAATGATCATTATTCATACATTACATCAAATTTTATTCTTCGAGACTTTCTACCTTTAGTTTTCATCTTTTTCCCTTAAAACGTAAATATATTTTATGTAGCCAAAAAAAAATCCCCAATTATCATTTTTTTCTTCCTTCAACTTGGATATTTCTTTTTGACAAAGAAAAAATAAACCCCAAATTATTTTCATCTTTCTTTTGGATGTATATTTTCTCCTTTTGCTTTTATAATTTTTTTGGCATATAAAATATAATCCCCAATTTTAATGTTTTTCAACACTCCATCCTTTCATTGATTACTTTGTCCATCTTGCATTCGTCCATTGATCTTTCCATCCATCCATCCCAACATCACCCCTCAAAAAAAAAATAGTCAGGGTTTAGCTCTCACTTTCATTTTCCTAATCTCCATCTCTCTTTCTCACATGTTCTCAACCTTTTGCACTTCCTAAATCTCTCGCATTTTCATTGTCCTCTCTCTCATGCTTCACAAACCTTCATTCTTTTGTGCTTCCCCAAACTTTGTTTCGCCATCTCACTCCCTCTTTCCCTCTCACACTCTCTCGGTAAAGGAAAGAAGTGCGTTTGGCTCAAAAGTGCATTCGGCGAAGCAAGCATGCTCGGAAGTGCACTTGGCAATCTCTTTCCATGACAACTCTTGGCAAGTGTGTTTCAAAGTCGTTCAAGACCAACCCAACAAGCAAACCCACTTTCAGGTATATGTTCTTCTACTATTTTTTTGAAATTTTAAGGTTTGGGAGAGACAAAAGAAATGAAGGATGGGTTCTCATCCTTCTTCTCTTGTGCAATTCAAGGGCATTGTAGCAGAGATGACAAACATGTAGAACACAAAATTTAGAAGTCTAGGGCACAATACATTTTTTTTCATTTTGATGTTCTCCTTGCATAAAACAATTGTCAAAGACTCAAAATCCTTTTGTACCTTTTTGTAAAAATAATCATTTTGTAAAGTCTCAAATTTTTAGAAAGGTACCAAGAACTTCTTTCCAAATATCACCTAAGACTTGCAGAAACTAGTACTTTTCAAATGTCAAAACCTTGTGCATTCACCCAATCTTTGCACTTTCCTGTCAGATATTCATCTTGTGTACTTTTGTGTGCCAATGTTAGTTCCATGTATCCTTTAGTGTGTTTGTATTTGTGAAGCACTAAAAGAGGGTTTGATTTAAAAGGCATTTGATGTTAAATGTACTTCTACTAATGAATTTGTGTGCAACAACAAATCCCTATGCTTGTGTATGTTTGTGTATCCCTATTTATGTTTACTTTTGTTTTTGTTAGTCTCTATGTCGTTGTACTTTAAAAACTATTTCATAACCATTGTCCAAATATGTGTGAGCTTGTCCTTGAAGTACCAATCTTACTAATGATAGTTTCTATTTATGAATGGCCTATTCTCTATCCAGCTAATCATTCACTCTATTTATCTCAACATGTTTGGCCTTGTTTCTATCATTTGCATTGTATGTATGATTGGCCTTTTTTGTGATTGTACTTCCTTGTGTATAACTCATCATCTAATCTATACGTGTCTATTTTTATTAGACATTGCCCCACAGTTTTTCTATGTCTGCATTTGATTCAATGTCAAATTCTAAAGAACTATGTCATAGAGTTTCAATCTCTAAAGAAATGTTTAGCAACCGCTAAGCATTTTAAAGATTATATTTCAAAGAAACACCTAATAGTCATTAAACATTTTTCAAATTTTATTACCAAAGAAGGCTTAGTGTTTTTCAACTTGTATTGTAGAAAAATGTTTCGCAACCACTAGGCGTTTCTTAGATTATATTGCTAAAAAATGTTTAGTGGCCGTTAGGTGTTTTTCAACTTATATTGCAAAGAAATGCTTGTGGCTATTAGGCGTTCCTCTACATTATAAGCAAAGGAACACTTCGCAGTGGCTAGGCATTTTTTTGTTGCCAAGCGTTCCTTTGCTTATAATGCAAAGAAATGCTTAGTGGCCGTTAAGCATTCCTAAGGTTTTGATGCTAAGAAACGCCTTGTGGCTGCTAGGTGTTTTTCAAATTGTGATGTTGAGAAATTCTTGGCAACCGTTAGGTGTTCTTCAAATTGTGATGTTGAAAAATGCTTGGTGACCATAAGGGGTTACTTAGGTCGTGATGTTGAGAATCGCCTGGTAATCACCAGGCGTTTCTAAGTTCATTTTTGAAAGAACACCTAGTGGTTGCTAAATGATTCCCAGTCCATTTAAAAAGAACGCCTAGCGGCCGCTAAAGAATCTAAAATAATATTACTTTCTAACACTTGGATGCCTTGATTATTTTAAACGATAGTCCTGGGGTCATATTTCTACAATTTTTTTGACATGAAAGTACACACCCCCGTTAATAAAGAAGGTGACTAGTGAGTACTTGGAGTTCAACCAATATTATCCTAAGGCATATCTCGGAATTTGGACCTTCTTGAAAAGCATATCAATTTGGAGGGTGAGGCTAATGCCTGCAACAAAGTACTCAATAGAGTTCCATTTCATCAAGAATGATAACAAGGATTTAGTAAAAAAAATGCTCATCCACACATTGAAGGTTTGGGTTCATGAGTTGGCAATGGTTGTCCTCATGCTTGAAGACTTAATAAAGAAGTGGGTAGTTGCTTTCGTATGCCTGATTGACAAAATCAATGATGAGCTCTCCCTAACTAGTGCTAATAAAGGTTTTAGGTTGAAAGAATTGAAAGATAAAATTGCGCAAGATGTTTGTGATCGTTGGGATGAATTTTTTGAAGTTCTTCAAATTGAAAACAAAAAATCAGCAAGAGACTCCCATAGGGCCTTTAAATGGGTTATGATTAACTTTGATGGCTCAAGCAAGTCACACCCAACAAAAAAACCACGAAAGGAAAAATTTGAAGCGTAGAATAAAGAGAAATTTTTGACAAAGTTAGTAGTAGGTAAGGATGAGAAGGGATTTGATGCGGCAAAGTGTCAATTGGTGGATGACACATTAGGAGACAAGTTTTCGAAATACTTCCCTTTCGGAAATGACCCAATTTCGGGTGTTACGATCAACGTTCACCATTTTAAAAGAGCGCCCCTAAACATTGTATATCAACTTTCTCAGATATACATAAGGACAAGATCAAAAAAAAGATTACATAATACAACAAGTTTGACACAAAAGTGCCAATATTTGCGATTCCAGAAGACCCCAAAAGTGCAAGCCATATTTTGTCATGGAAGCCTAGGAAGTGGGAGGATATACAAAACCATTAGTTTCTAATTGTTGGGGGGCAACACACAATTACTATAGCAAAGGTATGTTGTCTTTGCATTATTGTTCCTCTTTGACATACTTGGTTGCAATGCGAATGACATGGTTGGAAGGAATGTAATAGTAAAATATGATTGCATGAACAGAAACTAGTGGAGGATCCCAATATAAAGGACCATGTTCAAAAGATTTATAGCAAGTTCCAAATAATCGTCATGTGGGACACAAATTTTGTGAGAATTTGCAACCTCTCAAAAATTTTGAACAAGTATTGTGACCTTGGAACAAAGCCTTCTTATAGGGAGAACCTTACACATGCATTTCAAATTTGGGACACTTATGAATGGACATGTCCAAATTTGGATGCTTCTCTTTGACACTTTAATGAATACAAGGTATTCAAAGATCACAATATGTTATGCAATATTCCTTTGTTTTTACTTCTATTATTAATCATTCTTGTTCTTTTACTTGTTGTGTAAAAATTCAAGGAGACATTGAAGCCCATGCTGAACGTGGAATCCATAAAGGAATGCATGAACATCTTGTTGTTGACAGATGAATGTTCCAATTGTGGCAAAATGTCCTCGAATGGGAAAGGTGTAATATCCTTGATGGATCTACGGACGTACCAGCACATCTGCTAAAACTAATTAGCAAATTCACCTTTGGTTACTTGGCAAATTTGAAGGAAACTTAGTTGGAGAAGTTGGCAAGGGGGCTCCTTGTGAAAATTATAACTTTGAAGGAGCATCCAACCAAAGGAAGGAGGCCAGAATTGAAGTCCATGTACGAGTTTACAAGGCTCCTAAAGAGGAAGGTTGTTATTTGAAATGAAATAATGATTCATTTTGGTCATCCAAAGTTGATGGCCGATAATTAGAAGCCCTATTCGGATGATGAATGGCACATGTTGAAAGAGAAGCACAACTTCAACAAGATGTTTTTTATTTTGGATTCAGAGCTCAATGACGAGTTTTATTAAAAGAAATTTAAATTAAACTCCTTATATGAGACTCCACCTTTGGGGTTTAAATGTTCTTTGGAGAAGTGGATTTAAAGTGGGAGTGCTGAAGATGTTACAACAAAGGCCATTATATTATATAGTCATTACAAGTATGGGGTGCAAATCCTTTAAAGTGTACCGCATAGGATGAAAAGGGCTTAGTTCTTACTGCAATCCTTATTTACCCTATATTTTGATCCCCATAAAAAATAATGAATCAAAAGTTTTCGAAATTTTCAAAAGGACTATATTTTAAACCATTATAATTCTAGATTCCATCATAATCATCCATAAATGTGTCTTTACATGGTAAAAAAGGATTGGGTAAAAACAACAAAAAGAGTGATGTGTGACAAGATTTTGGTACACCTTACAAAATTTGCACCTTATGATAGAGTTGATAACATGTTAGGCCTATTGATGTTATCAATAAGGAATCATCAGCATCATTCCTGTAAGATGATGCAACAAGAACCATCGCCATCATTTGTACCACACAGTATGAAAGATGTTCCCATTGTTTGGAAAGGCCCTGATTGGGAGTCTTTTCTTATCGGACTCCTCGACGCTAAGGCCAATTTTATGGTAGTTGCTTGCACATGTGATCGAAAGTCGTTCAAGAACTTACTTACTATTATGTGTAAATTGATTTTTGTCACCAAGATTCGATTTGAATTTGGGTAGTACATGGCATAAGAATGAAAGGTTACATTTTAGTTGACAACTTTATTGAACAATCTTGTGTCGATGTACACATATTTGTTCCCTTGTAAAATTGGAACAAATATGGGCGTCGATATCCTTACAAGCACAAACTACTAGCATTAATTGAATGCCCAATTTCTGTGTTTCCGAAAAATTGACAATTATATAAACATGAAGTTTCCCCGAAAGTAGTATTGCAAATTCTGAAGCCTATAATTTTGAGTAGCATGGTTTGTCTAGGTATCTTTGGTGGAGGTGTTGTGACCTATGTCTACCTAGTAAGTCCAATTCATCCTTATCAATTGTATGATTTTATGTTTTTTGAATAGATATCCTTGAATATAGATGTTTTTGTTTGATCTTGCCTTCTGGTTCTCAGGAAAATAAAAGTACGGTTCTTGAAATCATTCTAGAAGATATCAAAGGAAATTGTTGCAAGATGATGGCTTTAGTGTGTCTTTGCATGCTAACCGGTGTCGTGACTTAGAACGTCAGAACTCAACCACCTAAACCGATTTTGATGATCACAAAAGTTGTTCAAACTAATGTTGAGAACTATGAAAATGTTATGATCATACCTATTGAAGAAGAAGCCATGAATTAATCTCAAACATTTGACCACCTAAGTCCACCAAAGGTGGATAAGAAAAAACTTGGCTATGTTACAAGAGGTAAAAATAAGAGAAGGGCCTCAAGTAGTATTAGCCAAGCAGTGAGTAATAGCCAATCGGTGAGGGAGAAAGGTCAATCTTAGGGGCAAAATCCAAAGAACAATGATACTCAAATTTTGCCAACACTGGAGGCAATTCCACTTGCATGGGAGGCTAGTTCGGAAGCTTGCCAAGAGGTGCCTGAAGAACTGAACGGCCATGATTAAAAGGATTTATGAAAGGAAGACAATGTGCTTGCATCTGTAAACACATCAATGGTCAATACATCTATAATTTTGTCATCAGGGCCGATCTTAGCTAAAGTTGCTGCAGATGAAAGCCAAAAAGCTAGTGAGGAATTGTGAGGCATCAAACCTCCACCAAATGTTTTTAATCCATATAGTTTTGTGGGTTGAGTAGAAAGGTGGTCATTTGATTAAGTTTTTTGACTTTTAATTCATTTTAATGAACATGCATTATGATGTATGGGTTGTATGCATGGGTGAGTAATATTTAGTTATGTGTAGTTCTTTAATGAAATCTATGTAGTAGACTAGATATAACTTGGGACTTGATGTTATACTTGAAACTTGCTTGTTATTAATAGAATAACTAATCTTCTATGATAATTTTAATAAGCATTTTGTGGGATATAGCTGGTTGTGTGTTGAACAATGTCTAGTGGCCCCCAAGAAATTTATAAAATATTATGCACTTGGTTCATTTATATGATAATTAGTTTATGAAAAACATAATCTATGGTCTTGGACTATCACATGGCAGTTGCTAGGTGATAGTAACATGCCTTTCATGTCCTATTGCTTGGTGGCCACTAAGCAACACTACTAAATTTTTTGTCTTTTGCAACTTGTCTTATGCAACTAAAAAATCTCACATGTAACTATTTTGGAGTTGCATGCAACATTTTTTAGTTGCATAAGACAAGTTGCAAAAGACAAAATTTCTAGTAGTGCAATAATAAGGCATCTTTCACCCATAATCTTTTAGCGGCCACTAGGAGATAATTAGTGGAGGGCCTTAGGCTATCGCTAGTTGCTGCCCTACCATTATTAATGAAATTAATGTTTATTAATTGTGTTACTTTGTGGGTTGTAAATTTTTACCTTACATGTGGACAAATCCTCGAATTTTCTTCTTAGGAATGTGAAGGAAATGACATTATATTCGACAGTGAGTTCTCTTGTCACAACCCTAGCCTTGGGCTTGCAACCAAGGCAAGGGTTTGCAAAGGTGCGGCCCAAGAATGTGCCTGGGAGTCACATTTCATGCTCCCGAGAATGCAAGAGAGTGTGAAGGAATAAACCCCCACACTCCCAAATGAGCTTGCACTTTGGGAGTTGGAGTCTCAATGGACTCCTGAATCTTCAAAGGGCGATTGCAAGCGGAAAAACTCATTGGATTAAGAAGTTCCTTATATGATTAGAAAACTCTTGGAATGTAGATGTCTAAAATGGGCTTGCATGACCCATTTTGGGTAATTAAAACACAAGTTATGGCCAAAAGAAGGGCCAGAAGTCAAATTGTCAATTTGACTTTTGATCATTAAAAGTTGGGAATCGCCCTGATTTCCTTATGTGCAGGTGGCGTTCCACATATTGTTGGAAAGCTCTCAACGAGGGCTACAACTTTGGTTTAGAACTCACCTCAATCAAAGGTTTGCACACAAAGTTATGGCCCTCCAAAGTTGCGGGAGTCCCAATTGTGGGAATTTCGGGACTCCCACTTGGGAGTCTCGAGACAAAATGACATTTGGGTTTTGGTCCCATGGCCAAGCACAGAGTATACTATAAGGGGGGAAGGTGGTGCTTCCCCCAAGTTCGGGCCATGGTGAGTCTTGTGAGTCCATTTTGCCCATGGCTCGTCCGTGCACCAGAAGTGCTCCAACTATGCACTAACCAACTTGTTGTTTGGTTTGTGCAAGTCCATGTGAGTAAATGAACTGCATTCGGAAATGCCCCTCGGCAGGCTTAATTAAGCATTGAAGGCCCTATCGAAGCTTGCTTTTTTTTTAAAAGCTCTCAATCCTTAAAGATTGACAAAGAAAATTTTTCTTTTTTTTCTATTTTTTTTTCTCCCCGACCCACGCCCCTACAAAGCGGGAACTTTAGGCTTGAATTTACCTACTTTCTTCCCATAGCTCATTTCCGAGGCCAAGGGAAGAGAAAAATATATATGCTATACTTTGTGGCCCGATGTTTTTGATGTTAGAGCCATCAACAATGGTGTCAAAATTTCCATAGTATAATAAATTGGAAGGAAAACAATTAGTTTTTTAACTATTATGCAGTCATGGTATGAACTTGGTCTTCATCAAAGCAGAAAAATATATTTTTTTGTTGAATTTGGCTAGACCATCCATCTTGTTTAATTATGCTATATTTAATCGTTGAAATGAAAACATTCAATGTCCCACAATTCTATGATGGGTTTTATTATTATTTTAAATCTATTTGTTCTAGTTTTGAAAAGGTAATCAAGTTGTTCACTTTATCTTGCTTACACCCTATTTCATTTTATTCCCATTTTGTAAATCATTTTTTTAAGCATAACTTTTCATATGCCTTTGTTTTCTAGTATTAACTTTTGTTTGCAATTGGTTCAGATTGTTGTTCGCAAACTACACAACATTGGTTGCAGCTTTTAAAGGGAGAAAAAGATGTTGGTCATTCAATTTTATATTCCAAGGTGATATTGATGTTGCATATTTGAGCATGGACAATCACAAGACTAGGAGAAGTTGACATTATCTTTCATATTTTATAAAAACTTTTTTAAAGGTTTTTTCTTGAAAAATTATTTTTTAATAATGAAATTTTCATTCCATGACTTTTGGAGAAATCAATTCAAGTGTTTTGACAACCTAGTGACCACCAAGTTCAAGTTATTTCAAATTATGCTTCCAATTTAAGTTATCATTTATTAAGGATTATAGGAAAAATATTTTTTCCATAGGGGATTTTTTGTTTCAAAATAGTTGAAGAAATTACATGAAGTGTTTTGACAACCTTGTGGCCACTAGGTTCAATTTGTATCTAAAAAATTTAATAAAGTTTTTTTAACTATTATGTGTTAAATTTTTCCAAATTTTGCAACTTCTTCTTCTCTTTAAGTAAACTTGTTATGTAATCTAAATTTTCATTATGCTGCAACTTCTTTTCCTTTTGTTATAAACCTAGTGGCCATCATGCCTCAAGGTTCAGTTTGGATTCAATCCAATCATGTATTTTTGATATTTGTAAATTGTATTTCATTAATTGACATCCTCCAAAATTTTTTAATTATTTTTGTTAAAAAACCTCCCATGGTGTCCAAAATGTTTAATTTGTATAACTTGGGATGTAAATTGTAAATTTGTCTTCAAGAGCTTTAAAGTTTCCTTGTTGTTAACAACCATGTCTTGGTGGCCACCATGTCATTTATAAATTGAAAGACTCAAAAAAAGGAACCTTGTAGATTTTGTTTTGGCATTTTCGGACTTTTGTAAAGTCCTAAATTAATTAAATATGTGTTTCATCTAATCATTGGTCCTTGGATTATAGTCTTAATTTAGGAGCCTCAACTTGGAGACTTAGATCAAGATGGTTGAATTTTATTCAAATGTTTTAGAAGTTGGATTATAATGCCAATTACAAGAATTCCAAGGAGGTGTTTCTTGGTTGCTTACTCTGGGTACAATCCTTACATATAGAGACCTAATCCTTTTGTGAGGTGCAATTCTTGGCATTTTAAACTTGTTTTTACTCCAAAAGTACATATTGAACTGATCATTATGCCATGTCTCAAAAATCATGATGCTAAGTATTTAATATTAATTACTTTAAAAAATCAATAGCTTTTGGACATCAACTTTGAAATTTTTTTTAATATGGTACATGATGTATTGTTTGTATTTTCATTTTAAGAATTTGCTGAATGTATTAGAGCCATTAAATTGCTTCAAAATGGGCCTACTTCCATTACAACTCACATAATCATGTCATCATTGGGAATATTATCACAAGATAGAACTATCATTTTGTTTCCTCTATACTAACACCCTAATTTGATGGATGTTTTGTTTGTGTAGGTAGAATTCTACAATAGATTTCAAGACGAACACTTTTCTATGAATATTGGGTTGACAACTTTTGAGTGGTTGAAGCCTTGGTTTGTTTGGAGACTCAAAGAATGGAATAATTGTTGCAAGTACCACATTGAGATGGAAGAATTGCATAAAGGGTTTAACACCATGAAGATTAAAGGGAAGGGTGTTCATGTTAACTGTACATGCTCTTGTGACATTTGTGGTCCTAAAAGTGATTATAGTGTTCTTTTACATATTTTTGAAGGTGTCACATCGCTTTGGCAATCTATTGTTTGTCCAAAAGGGTTATTGGATGAAAATTACAAGTTGGATTATTTGAATTATTAGTGCAATAGGTGTGACATTTATAATTTGAAGTTGTGCCCTCAAGAAACTACTAGAAATGGTCAAATCATGGAGTGGAAATGTTTCCAAAAGAATGTAATAGGATTCACCCATGTTAGAAAAAAGAAGAAAGTCACCAAACTTGAAAAGTTTCACACCCAATCTTCTAACTTTCTTCATTACTTCAAGCCTAAGTTGAAAATTTTAATACTTCACAACTTTGTTATACAAGGTTTCAAGACAACAAGGTCAAGGACTTTTAACTTTTCCAAAAGATGTTGTGCTTTCAATGATTGATTTTGTAGAAAATTACTCATTCCAATGTCAAAATGAATACAAGAGATGCATCAGTGTGAGCCATACCGACACAAGCATGTGCGGGAGTCTCAATTTTTAAAAGTTGCATTAGGGTTATTTGAGTGGGGTAAGGTTATTAAAGGTTTTGAGCGACTTCATAGGGAATGATGAATGTGCTTGGTGTGTAGGGGGGTTGTTTTCTTTTCTAAAATGCGTTATTGGTGAATAAGGAGTTGGATTAGTTCTTTTCTTCAACAAAGGTTAATAACCATAGTTTTAGAAACTTTGTTGCGTAATTAGGGGTGAGAAACCTCTAGAGGGTTGGGGGTAGAAGTAGACACCAAAATTTGCAATGTTCAACGCAACATTAGTCTTGTTATGGTATTTAGGGAGTAGCAAGGATGTTAGGAATTCTTGAAGCAGTTGAAGGGATGTTAATGAAAGGTCTAATAGAGATAGAACAATCTTCAAGCCGTTGAACATAAGGTTAATTCGAGGCAACTCAACGATTAAATAGATAGTATGATAATGTGCTAATGGTAATAGGAGTCTGATGATAACTGAAACATTTATTTAGAATAGGGATAAGTTCAGCAAGGAGCTACAAGTACATGTAAAATCCTGGGCTATGCCATAGTGATAGTTCACAACTACAGGAAATCTAAGATGCGTCGGATGGTGCGAACTAGGTAATCCGCCTTGCTATTAGGAGGTAGTTGACGAATCGGACCACGCAACTAACGATAATGTCTAACGTTAGGAACTGAAGACCATGCGAAGATAAAAATATTTTTAGTTTCATAACAACCTTCACAAATGGTCTCGGGTTTATCACCAGAAGCGGGGTCGACTTGCAGCAAGATCACCAGGGTGCGAGAGTTTGGAGAAATACGATAGTACCAGGCTCGAAGGGGTTCAACTTCAAGATGAGCATGCACCTTTTGAGGTTCGGGTTCTTCATCACGAGGATGTTGTGTTAAGGTAAGATCTAGAGATGACTTCGGAGGCAGTTCTTCATTTGCTTATGCGGCTAACGGCCCGTAAGATGTGACCATGCGCGACGCCATAATTTCAAGGAGAGGAAAAAGGTCAGACCTTTAATCAAAATCAAATCGACAATGAAGGTGTGAAGGACTTGTTAAATTAAGGTGCATAGTCGTAATTAATAGATCAAAGAAAAGGAAAGAAAGGCGTGAGTAACGGCTTAGAACCATGGTAAAGTAAAATCGTAAGATCAAGGGAAAAAATTGAAGGTTTAAATAAAGTTTGTTGGGGGGAAAATGGAAAAGGTGAAAAGGTGTTTTTCCTTCACCTTCCATTGGCCACCAAGCTTGGAACATTCCATTGGCCACCAAGCATGGAACCTTCCATTGGCCACCAAACTTGGAACATTCCATTGGCCAACAAGCATGGAACCTTCCATCGGCCACCAAGATTTGAATCTACCTTCACCTCCCTTCTCCTTTTCTTTAAAAGGTAGACTCGGATCATTGGGGGCTCTCTCTTTGCCTCAAAGATAATTTTCATTCAATCTTGAATACTTGTTCCCACAAGCTTCTTGAAGAGGAAAATAATGATTAGTTTTAGTAGAGGCGAGAAGGAAGGAAAGTAGAATGAAAATCTTGTAATAGTTTTGAAGGAATGGGGGTGGATAGTGATAGTGTTGGAAGGTTGGAACTTTAGAAAAATCTCACAAACCCTCTTGGGTTTTATAGCATAACTTCTTACTGGTTTAGCTGCAGATCTTGAAATTTAGTAGCAAGTTGTGCCTTGGAGTTAGCTTTTTAACGAACTAAGGCAAGCTAGATTTGAGTGATGTATGTGTTAGAAGTGATGTTTTAAGTGATCGATGGTTTGCAGTCAAGTTGAACCGACTGCCTTCATAAAACCCTCTCGGGTTTCATAGCATAACTTCTTATTGGTTTAGCTACAGATCTTGAGATCTGGTAGCAAGTTGTGCCTTGTAGTTAACTTTCTAACAAACTAAGGCAAGCTAGATTTGAGTGATGTATGTGTTAGAAGTGATGTTTTAAGTGACTAATGGTCTGCAATCAAGTTGAACTGACTACCTTCATAAAACCCTTTTGGGTTTTGTAGCATAATTTTTTGCTGGTTTAGCTATAGAGCTTAGGATTGGTACCAAGATGCGCCTTGTTGTTAGCTTTATAATGAGCTATGGCAAGCCGGATTTGAGTGGTGTATGTGTTAGAACTGATGTTTTAAGTGACTGATGGTCTCCGGCCAAGTTGAATTATCACCTTTGTAAAACCCTCTCGGGTTTTGTAGCATAATTTCTTGTTGGTTTAGCTGCAGAGCTTAGGATTTGGTAAAAAGACGCGCCTTGTTGTTAGCTTTCTAATGAACTATGACAAGCTGGATTTGAATAACCTATGTGTTAGAAACAATATTTCAAGTGACTAATGGTCTGCAGCTATGTCATACATGGTGTTGAGTCCTTAAACATTGGTTTAAATGAATGACAATTTGACATAAAATCCTAGAATGTGCAGTGTGTGAGCTTGAAAAATATATCTATCAGTTCTAATCGTAAATGATGCATAGGAGGCAGGCTACTTAATTTCAACTACAAACGCAATCTAACATCTAGAATTACATTTGCATTTTCCTTCACCAGTAGCATTTGTGCTTTCAAGCATAGTCACCTTGTAGAATCGGGAATAGAGGGACGGAAAGTTGCCTTACAATCGATTTTCTTTTTAGGTGATTATCCTTATTCATATTACCTATTGTGACAATGTGGCTTATAATCTAGAAGACCCTAAGAGTAAAACCATTACCAAATAATATCATTATTACATGTCTGATGATAAAGAACGTGATACTTTATTTGTCCAACATTGTTTTGAACTTCATTGGCAACATTTGGCTAATTTAGGTGTTTATCCTACAGAACATTGGGTGTGGAATGATGGGTGTTCAAGTTAATTTAAAAGTTCACGTTGTTGGTACCATGTGGCTGATACCCTCAAAAAATAGTTGGTCCACAAACCCTTCATGGATGTCAAATGTTGTGGAATTTTTTTGGTTCCAACCATGGAAAAGGTGAACATGATGGCATAGGGGCAATGGTTAAAAGGGAATTGCATAAATAACAACTAAGGTTGAATGCACCTTCTTTGGAATGTTTTGATGCAATGAAGTTTATATGAGAAGCTTTTCCTAAAGAACATGTTGGACCAACATCTACAAGATGAATTGTGACCCACACATTTTGGGAAATCAAACTTGGTGATGTGGACAAAAGTATACCTTATGAGTGTGCCACTATTAATGGTTCCCGTAAAACGCATTCAATGTCTTCTTTAGACCATCTTGATTCACAACTTTTATTAATTTGTGAGTTATTTTGCTTCTATCCCATGCATGTGGATGGTGGTGAAAAAGAAGGTTGCCAAAACATCAGCCGCATCTTGCCCTTTAAGACTATTAGATTGATACCTATAGAGTGGCCTATAACAATGACAATGCTAAATGAAAGTAACTTTCAGACCGTTTGGGGGATTGATGGTCAACCTTTGGTTAACAACATAACTCAAGGTGACAACTTTGCAGTTGTGGCAAGTGATCTAGAGAGTGGTGAGAAGTTTTTCATGATGTTATGTGATAAAACTTTATTCACTTGTAGGGAAAAGTTCAAAGATGGTTGGCAGAATGAATGGGAAGCTAAGGATTAACTACTTCAAGGAGTTTGGTATCATCGCAGGAGAAAAAATTCTAGAACCTTTGTTTTGTTAAATACCTTTCCACATGCTTTCTATTATTCACATTTGGTGCTTTGTGCCAAGTTTGCCATGCCCATGATTGTCCACATATGCAAAGGAGTAATTCCAATTTATACTTTAAAGCAAGAGGTAGAAGAAACCATTTTACAAGCATTGGCAGATTGTCAATTGCTTGAGTTTGGAGATCAATAAGTACATCTAAAATCCAAGGTAAGTGAACATATAAAAAGTTTTTTTTACTATATGTGAAACTTAGTAAAGAAGATTATTGAATGTTTCAATTAGGTTTTATGTTTCTATTCATGGTTGGAAGCATTGGAAAACATTAATCAATTTCAAGTTCTTATATGGGTGTGCAATTGAGTTGAATTTGTTAAGGTTAGAAAGAGGAACTAATGACTTGATTATTGTTGTGAAGGTTCCAAAAGCATATCTATCCAGTGGCCTATGGGTATCAATTTTCAAGTTTTAATGGGCCAAATTTATTTTATACTCCTTTTCAATTATTCTAAGGAAACCATAATATTATTATCTTAATATTCAAGTATTATAATGTTATAATGTTATCAATAGAACCATGTATTCATGGATGTTGCCCCAAAAACAAGACATGAAAGCACTCACTTCAACTTGGCATTGATTTTTAACCTACTTTTGAAACATTTTGATTGGGTATAAAGGATTGTAATATTGATTACAAGAGCAGTTTTCAAACTGTTAGCTCCTACTCCTTCACAAGCTTAATTATAATCATGTGTATTTTTTATTTTAAAAGGTTTGAAATTGAGGCCTTTTTTATTATTGATTCATAACCCCTAATTGTTGTCCTTTATATTGATATATAATCCCTATTATAGGAGTATCAAAAGGGATCCTTCTTGACTTCTTACTCCTAATTAATGTTCTTAGTCTTATAAAACTTTGGTATATCCTTATAATCTTGATGTAGGAATCTCAATTATTTATTTGAAGCCCTTGGAAATGTTGAAAAGATGGTGCTGAATTTAACATGAAGAAAAGAACTAAATTAGATCTTAGGATATGGCATTGAAGTTCATAAAGTAAATAGTTTTGTTGAAACAATATTTATAGTATATTTCCTTTAACAAAAAAATCTTATGAGAAACTTTAGAATGCTCTAATCAATAAACTCAACACGATATGTATGGAAAAGCCATTATTACTAGCTCCAACCTCCTGTTGTATAACATAAATCCTCCAACCATAATTCATGAGCTTTGAAACCATAAAACTTGTTATGCAAAAACCATTATATTAATACAACATCCAACAAGTTTTCTTGGAGCAAAAGCATTTCACAATTGCTTCAAGTGTCCAATTTCATTTTCTTGTGTTATGAAGAAGACCACAACTTGAATTTCAATATTGATTGGAACATACTTTGCTTATCTTTTTGCCCAATGAATTCATTGAATTCTACAAGTACCTTTTCACCACATGAATTTAACAACCTCAATTAATATCATTCCATATGTACATTGCTTATACCTTCAAGTGACATATGAACAAATTTGCTTACTTTTTTGCCATGTGAACATGGGATAGAAAAACAGTTGAAGCTTAAACTCTATCCATAAAGCTTAAACTCTATCAATCACTCAAAGTTGTTGATTAAAAGAGGATTATTTGTAACTTACAAAATACATACAACAACACCAGAAGACAAGAAAATATAATTGAAATTTCTAAAATCAAATGACTTGATCATATCAACATGAAAATTAATGGTTGCACAAATGCAGAAAGCCCATGTAGCTAGAGAAAAAATGAACTTTCAACCAAAACTCAATCAAAATCTTTCTATTTCAAGTATGTAGAAAAATTGTCATGTTTCAAAATTGACCCATGTAAGCAAATAGTCTGGATTCAATGAAACCCAACACCTTGTTAAAAATTGATAGAACCTTTCTACATACTAATGCCTTAATACTTGGCAAATACCTTATATTCATATGCAAATCATTTCTTTTTAGGGTGACCTCTAAACTTACTAGTTGGTTACACACTTTGTTATGGGTGCTTATTTATAGCACTAGGACCACTGTTAAACTTGTTGACAACTCACTTGACGCCCTTGACACCTTTCTCCAATTAGGCTATTGTTATGGCTTGAAGTTGTGGCAATCTAGCTACCATCAATTGGGTTGTTGAAGATCGATAAAAGACACTAGGTTGAACCTCAAATGGCACTACTTATGACACAATTGGGTTTTGAAACACCATGCAATGATGTCAAAATACTAGGGATCATACTAGACTCAATGTGATTCATAGGTTGGGATGTTGTTGGGGTAGGATTAAGGTGATAACTTGATTCAATATGATTTAGAGGCAAGGATGTCATTAAGGTGGGTTTAAACAAACTAGACTCACTAAAATCCATGGCCAAATTAGGGTTCGACCCAATAATATCTTTATTTTGAGAAGTCATTAGGGCAAAAGTAGGGAGATAAGACTTTGTAAATTCCATGGAATGGGATATCATTGTAGCAAGATTAATATTGGACCCAACATGATCGACAAACTAGGATGTTAAGAAGGCATGATTAAGGAGATAAGATTCTGCAAGATCCAGGGAATGGGATGTCATTGCAACATGATTAGGATTGGACCCAATAGGATCCAAAAATTGGGAAATCACTGGGGTAAAACTTAGGATGACACTAAATAAAAAGGTTTTTTTGGGACAATGTGTCGCAACTTAGCCTTGGGCTCGTGACCAAGGCAAAGGCTTGCAAAGGTGTAGGCCAATAGTGAGCCTGGTAGTCACATTTCATGCTCCTGGGAGTGCAAGAGAGTGTGATGGAATGAACCCCCACACTCCCAAATGAGCTCCCACTTTGGGAGTTAGAATCCCAATGGACTCTTGAATTTTCAAAGGGCGATTATAAGAATCAAAATTCATTGGATTGATAAGTTCCTTATATTATTGGAAAGCTCTTGGAACGTAGATGTCTAAAATGAACTAGCATGACCCATTTAGATACTTAAAACATAAGTTATGGCCAAAAGAAGGGCCGGGAGTCAAATTGTCAATTTGACTCCCGACCATTAAAAGTCAGGAATCGCCTCGATTTCCTTGTGTGCAAGTGGCGTGCCACATATCATTGAAAAGATCTAGACGAAGGCTACAACTTTGGTTTAGGCCACACCTCAATAGGAGGTCTACACACAAAGTTATGGGCCTCCGAAGTTGTAGAAGTCCCAATTTCGGGAATTTTGGGACTCCCACTTGGGAGTCTTGAGACAAAATGTCATTTGGGTGTTGGCCCCGTGGCTAGGAACAGAGTATACTATAAGGAGAAAGGTGGTGGATTCCCTCAAGTCCAAGCCATGGTGAGTCTTGTGAGTCCGTGTTTGCCCATGGTTCATCCGTGCACCAAAAGTGCTCAAACTACATACTAACCAACTTGTTGTTTGGTTTGTGTAAGTTCATGTGAATAATTGATGTTTGTCACTCTTCCTAGTCCCCATCCCAGAGCTCTAGCACGCCCCTCTACCCCCAAAGTACTATGAGCCAAGGAGCGTGCCCCGACTTTTTACTCTTTCGTTGTTTTCACCTTATACTTACATTTGAGTCTATTAAGAAGCTTGGGAACATGTCATATTGTAAGGTATTAGGTAACAAAAGTTGATTAAATAGTAAAACCTTAGAAGTATATTCATGATGATCATGAGGATTTTCAAAGGGTCTAGGGTCTAAACACCCTTTTTACATACGTAAATCATCATAATCTTCATCAAAATTGACTTCTAAAATGGCAAGTTTCTGGTAGGGCATCCAAGGCTAGGTTCAAAAGTTTCAACATAGTGCAATGTTTTTAGCAACTTTGGTTTTAAAGGAGAAGTCACCTCAAATTTAGCACTTCCTTTCTTCTTTGGATTCAACATAATATTTGTGTCAACAAGGTTTGGCAATGCAATAAAAACTGGTAGACGTTGAGTTGCCTCAAGACCTACTAAATATTCAAGTTGTTACACTTGTAGATTTGGGTGAAAGCACATTAAAGTGGAGTACATAATCTTGTCATAGATTGTTGGAATATCAATCATGGGCCATGGAACAAAATATAAATGAATAATATGTGAAAAGGACTCAAAATAATAATAATATATGTAATATGATCACATTGTATAGATTTCATGAATAGATTTTGAGTTACCATAACATATTGGATTTTTGAAGTGCTAAAAATCCAACATCACAATCCATATCATATGATTGTGGATTCATTATATTTACTAAAATGTTTAGTTGAATGATTTTACCTTACATAGTGTGATTCCATTAATACAAAGGAAGATAATTTTGAAAGATTTTGAAAAACATAAATTGAAATATACAATGAGATATGGAATTTTTCATAAATTCCTTTAATCATTTGAATTAATAATTCAACTTCTCATTTATTTATTTATTTTGATACAATTATCTACAATTGATAAAGTTTTAAAATAAACAAAAAAATGTTTAACCTTGCCATATGATTTGTGCAATTTAATTTATTCTACTATAGTGTAAAATGAATTTTTATTTTAACATTGGTATGGACTTCACATATGTTGAAAAATACTGCACCTTAGTGTGTTTTCACCCATTTGGTGTCCTAGAAATATGATTAATTGAATTGGATGATCCAACTTTTGTTTTAGCAATCAAGGAGTTGAACCTACCTTCAATCACTAACATGCACAACAAAAACCAACAAAAAATTAATGAATTTATATTTAGCGTCTATCCTTAACAAACTTTTGAAAGTAGTTCATAATTCACTCAAGATTAACTACTGTTGGGCTCTAATATAAATTTAGGTTGACCTATGCCTATAGTTCCAAAAAGTTGTTACGAAACCCAACATCAAAAAATTTACAATAATCAGGAGGTTAATAAACATATTGAAAGGAATTGAATTTTAAAAAATGCACTCCTTCACATAAAGAATATAGCTAATGGAGACTTATATGGTTTTGGTAGCAACCTCAATGGTATTAGGCACCACTTGAATGCTTTTGGTTGCCACTTTTGCAATAATGGAATCCACCTTCATTGTGGGTTTGGTTCCTTCCTCTACTCCTCCCATACAAACCATTGTAGATCTAGTTTTGGATGTCATCCTTGTTGGAAAAGGAGGAACAAAAGGTGGTAGAATAAAATCTAAAAAACCTTGGGGCATAGGTAGCTAACCAAAGTCATAACAGTTTTGTCTTTTCAATAGCTAGTGACGACATTGTTCATGATTTTGGTAATTTGTGCCTTGTAGAACTCCCATTGTTCAACTTGATTCTTTCTAACCTTCTATTCATAGATAAGGAACTTCACCTTCATGAACATGTTTTTTATTATGATCACCTTTAATTTAACAATCTAATGGAAGGAATAATTTGCCTCGACTTTTTGAGTGAGGAACCACATTTGCGTCTATAAGTCTTTTAGTTGTTCCTATGTGATGGGAGCATGGCAGGACAACTTTTGGACATTTAACTATAGATGTTCAATGGTTTTGGTAGACTTTCTCAAATCAACTGCTTGAAAGTGCAACCTTGCGTTGAAGTTCGCATTTTCCTTTTCAAGATGTTTAGCCATTCTGTTGCAATTTTGAGCTCATGTGCATCCATTACAGCAATGAACTCCAAAGATTTATGATTGGCTTCCACTTTTTGGTGTTCCACTTCCAATTTTGTTCGTTTCATCTGTAGACGATCTAAATAAGCCTAAATGATTGTCAACTAGTTTTGGAAGGTAGGGAATTAAACTCAATACTCCTCGTTTTTGGCCAAAAACTTGTCCAACTTGGTTTGCATACTTGCAAATTTGGGTTTAGTTAATTCTAGTGCTTGGATCACCAAAGCATCTTGCTGAGTTTGCATTTAAGCTTGGTGCAACTCATTCTTTAATCGCAAGACTTTAGTCTTCGCATTTAAGGCCTCCTCAAGTGCAACCTCCTATTTAGTAATGGCTGCCTTGAAGGCATGGCGCAAGGTCCTTAATATTTGCACATAGGTACTAAAAACATGCAAGCTATCCTCTAGACCTTGTAGAAAGGACTACTAGGGAAATGATTCCGGTTGCAATTTGGTACCAACCGAATCGGGGGTGTGAAAGAGGTGTATTGAAAATGAAGCCTCTGTATCCCTAGGAGGGGACCTTGCCTAGGTCCCATTGAAATTGAAATATGATGGAGTGTCCATTTTCGGTATGCCATCAATTGGGATACGTTCTCCTTGCAACCTATTATGCAACCTTTGGGACAAGGGTTAGGTTTGAGAGGGAATGGTATTGGAAAACATGAAGGCAGGCCTCATAAATGATGATTCTAGTGGAGTGTTTGGACTTGGACTCCTTGTCCTATCCTATTGTTTCATGCTTGGTTCCCGTGATCATGATCACTCGCCAAGTGTCCATTTTTCAAGTGATGGCCTTTGCGATCATTGTCATAGGCATCCCATGTACAAACTACCCATAGTTGGTAGTAATTATTTTTTTGGCATAGAACTAGAAAATGTTTGTTGGCTCGACTAACCAACTTCCTATTGCATGTGAAGAGGGCTATTGAGATTAATCGACTTGCCCTGATGGGATGGTTCTGGCCCCTTGTGCTTTACGTTAAGGTCTAGTTCGGTTGAGGAGGTATCTTCATCTTCTGATTTTGGTAGTTGGAAACTTGGGTCAACCAATAACCAATGTCAAAGGATGATGTCTAGCACTTGCGCTCCACCCAATTCTATTTCCTTGTTTGAATCTTCCTTTTTTGGTTTGACTGTGGCAAATAGATCCTTTAATTTGGAATGCGAAGTGTAAATATGATCTGAGCCCAGTTGATTAGTTTTTGGAGTTTGGCAAAGGCCACTAGAAGGATAAGCTTCTTACTAAGATACATCCCTTAAGTGCCCTTGAGCCAAATTGCTTGAATCAAGGTCAGAAGTTCCATTGCATACTTTTGTTGAGCTAGGAAATTCTCCACCCTCTTTTTGCACAAATGCATTCAAGGGTGCCATCTATAGGCATGGATTTGCCACCTCTTCATATTGCATTGGTTTCGTGATTTTGATTTTTGGTAAACACATCTTTTGCAACATGGTTTTTGGTAATAATTAATGGAACCCTTTGCACCACAAACTTTATAATGTTTACATTTAACCAGATTATCGATTGTAAAAATTCTTTGATGATTGGATGCTTAGTGGATGTCAACTTAAAGGTCATCAAATTGGCAAGCACTATCGATTTTGCTCATCTTACATCCCTGTTAGCTACCTAACATTGAAATTTATCCATTTGGTTAAACATTAGCCTATCCCCATAGGAAAAACTCACTCTTTCTTCTCCTTTTGTTTTTCGATTCATTTTCCATTTTGGTTCCCTCCTCTTCCTTGTTCTATTTTAAAACAATTTTTTACCTATTTTTTTCTAGCTATGAAAGCCTTTCTGCCTTTTCTTTGTTCATTCTTCTTATCTTGTCGGAAACTAAATTTCTAGTCGATCTATTGATTTTCTGCACTCTAGGAGCTACTTGAGTGGAAAGATAGATAATAAAATGCAAAGGGTGAAATGGGAGAGAAGGTCCCACATTTATATTTAGTGGACTAACCAAATTGTTTCTGAAAACAACTGCATTGTTTGTGAAACATGATATTAGTTCTTGGATACTAATTTGGGTGATATGTTGTACCTTTTTGTTGGATTTTGAAAATGTGTTGCTGCCAAAACACGACATCATTTCAATGATGTCATTTTTGCATTCTCTTTCCTTGAATTCTGAAAATGGGTTATTACCGAAATGTGGCATTGGTTTAGTGATGCCCTTTTCACATTCTTTTTCGTTGGATATTATTTTAACAGAAAGGAAAAAGGTGCCAATGGATGCAAGAAAACAGGTTCTAGTTTCATCCAACAATTTCCCATCCACAACCAATTCTACTATGGGGGATTTGGTTGCTAGATATTTTGGATTCATGATTTTGGCTAAAGTAGAAATTCCAATTGAACATAGACTTTTGGTTGGCAACTCAGTTTTAGTTCGAGACCTTGTCATTGATATTTTGGTACTAGTTGGGTCTACCTTGGTTTCAGTTTTGGACCCAATGGTCGAAATTTTGGTACTGGTTGGGTCTTCCTTGTTTTCAGTTCAAATTCTGATTGTTGTCAAATCTTGGTTTTCAATTCCAAGTCATGGCTTTTGGATTTTGGTTATGTCGATTGAAAATGAAACTTTTTTGCCCTTGTGTCTTTTCAAGGTTGTAGTGTGGAACCCCATTTTGGTATTTATGATGTCCCTCCCCTTTTCAACTATTGATTCCAATCCTTTAAGGATTTTGAAAAAGTAGTCAAAATTCTTTGACATAAATCCTTAGATGTCAAAGAATTTTGACTACTTCAAAAGAATTTTGACACCTAAGGATTTTGAAAAGTGGTATGACTTGCACCCACATTGAAAGTTATTTTGTAAGCAAACAGAATAGTGTAGAGATGTTTGTCCCAATTCGTGCAATTTTTGTTGACTAGCTTAATCAATAGCAACCTAATAACCTTATTGGTAGATTATGCCTGACCATTTCCTTGAGGATAGTAAGTTGTAGGGCTAGTCAGAATAGAAAATGAGTCGTAAGGATTTCGATGGTTTCATTGATAAACACTACTAGAAATTTTGTCTTTTGCAACTTGTCTTATGCAACTAAAAAGTCTCACATGCAACTATTTTGGAGTTGCATGCGACATTTTTTAGTTGCATAAGTCAAGTTGCAAAAGACAAAATTTCTAGTAGTGAAAATGGGTACCCTAATTGCTAATCAAAGTGAGGGGGCAACCAAACTTGGTTAAAATGAATTCATAAATGAATTGAGTTGTGACAATAGCCATGTTGGTCCTTAATGCCTTTACTTCCACCCACTTGCTTGTAGAATCGTTAGTAACCAAAATGTACTTATTGTTGTGTGAGCAATTCACGAGTTTAATCAAGCCAATGAAATCCAAACCCCATTTCATGAATGGTTCTATTGGGAGCATGGTGATCAACTTTGCCATTGGGGTATGTTAGAGATTTATGGTTCGTTGGCAAAGATCATAGGATTGATAGTGTTGTTGTGCATCCTTGTGTAGAGTTGACCACTAGTATTTGGCGACTAATAGCTTTTGGGCTGGGATGTCTGCCAAAAAATGTCCACCACCAACTCTTTCGTGCATCTCTTGTAGGATTACAAAAATCTCATCATCACACAAACATTGGTGTAGAATTTGATCTTGCCCTTGTTTGTACAATTTCCCTTTGATGATGGTAAAGGGTAATGCCTTTAGCACTAATTTCTTCCATTGTTCTATGGAATATCCCTCTAGACATTTTTTCGTATAGATGTACATATGCATTTCCTACAACCATTTTGGTTGAAGTAAGAACAATAATGCATCAATAGTCTTAATAGGTACCCTCGAATTTTTGGTAGCATCAAGGAGTTGTGAAAGAGCGTCCGACATGGAATAAGAATGCTTTGGTTTGTACACCACCAAAAAATCGTATTCAAGGAATAACAACAACCACCCTACAATTTATCTCAACAGTTGGGGTTTCTTAACAAGGTATATATATAGTAATGCCATGTCGTCGACGTAGAAAACAAACTTGTTTCCCAATAGATAGTGTCTAAATTTATGCAAAGCGTAAACCATGGGGAGTGCTTCTCTTTTAGTGGTGGTGTAGTTTTTCTTTGCATTGTTCAAGAATCTGGAGGCATATGCAATTGGTTGATCACATTTTCTGGTAGGATTTTGCTCCAACATCGCCCCCACTGCTAGATTTTACACATTTGTGTGGACATGAAACTCCATGTCCCATTTGGGTGCTATTAAGATCTGTGCGTGTAGATACTTCTATTTTATGGCCTCCCATGCTTTGTGACATTTAGTAATCCACACAAACACTTTTGTTTTGTAAAAGGTAAAGGATAAGGATCCTTTTTGTGGCAGTGTTCAATTTTTGAAAATCCATGCAAATTTGAAGTTTCTTGTTTTTTTCAGTACCACCACAATGGGAGAAAGCCAAATTGTTTCCTCCATTAGGGTGATGAACCTTACAATTAACAATTTTTCCAAATCTTGTTTCACTATTAATGATTACCAATTTTAGTATTCGTATCAATTTCCACATCAATACTAATTTTTGCATAAGTACCAATTTTTGCATTAATACCAATTTTTGTATTAGTACCAATTTTTGCATTCAAACATTATTGCCGAAAATTTTGGCTTTGGTAAAGTGATTGTGTTGATTGCAAATAAATTTGGTTCGACCAACAATAACATGTCTTTTTCCTCATTGGTGATTTTGTTAACAAAGTTGTAGATGAGTAAGACTTTTGGGTGTTTGGTGTTACTATCCAAATGTTTTGTTACCACTATGGTGTGAATAGTGCCATGACCCTCAATGTTTATTGAGGTTATTCCCAATTGTACATGACCTTGGCATCTTGTAGCCATGGACAACCCAACAACATGGAGTAACTAGGTCCAATATGTTGTTTTTCATCGCTATGAAGGTGACGACATATGAAATACCATGGATATGGAGTTTTAGGTCTTGAATCAGCACTATTAGTTTGGTTAGGGTCTGGTTTGCCATCCAAAGGGTATCGGGTGTAGGTTTGAAGAAAGGTAATCCTAATTTTTTCTTCAAAACCTTAGTGATAATGTTAACATTCAACCCCCCATCCAACAAAACATCCTCCACTAGGTTTTTTCCTACATGCACCAGGATTATTGCCATGTGAGGATTTATAACGACTGACCTTACATTAGAAGGTGGAGCTTGAGGATGGGTTAGTTGGCAACTTGGCGACATTTTAGAAACCACATACTGTTTTAAATCAAGGGCCAAATGCATAAGTTGACCAAGGGTTAGGGTATGTTTACTATTCAATAATTGCTTATTGGTTTCTTGGAACACGTCCTTTTTTTTGGTAATTACTCTATTGTCGCCAAATTTGGTTCCAGTTTTTAGTAATTTAGATGGCTCTTGGATTGGTGGTTGGTTTCTTGGGATTGCTTCCATTATGGATTTCAGTGTTTACATTTGTTGGATCACTAATTCGAAGGTCTTTTGCAACTATTACTCCTTTTCCCAATCATCCACAGTCTTGGTCTTCTATGACTCCTCTCGTTGCAGCACCAATGTTGGGTTTTGGCTCCTTGTTTCAATATCTAAAACCATGTTGACAGTGGCCTCATCCTCTTTTGGTTATGTATGGGAGATTTAAATTTAGAACATCTCTTATGTAGTTAATTTATGTGGGTAATTAATCATAGATCTTGTGCTCCAATGAATTACATATGAAGCAACAGTAGACGGGGGAAATTCCTTGATTTCAACTTACTTGTATCACATGGCTTCCATTTGTTCCTCCCCCTACTTAGGAAAAAACTTCATTCATTGAATTTTTTTTTGGTCTTGTAATTTGTTGTTAGGATTCTTTGGGTTCCATGATAATGCTCCTTTTGATGCCCCAGTTTATGACAAAAATTGCACATCTTTTCAATCCAAGTGTTATCTAGTGCTTTCTTTGGTTTTTAAAGTGGTTTTGATAGTTTTCAATGCTCTTCTGCATCCGCCATGGTCTCTTCACAAGTGTCTTTAGATTCCTTATGTTCAATTAAGGTGTCTTGTTTCATTCATGTAGTTGCAATTTGCAAATAAGGGACCAACTTAGCTCGGAAGAAGGTTGTCAACAAGTTGTCGTCTACATTATGTTGAAGACAATTGGCAAGTTTGAGGATCCATTCATAGTAAAATTGAACCTTTTTATCACTATTATGTTTAATGACTCTAAGAGACATGAAAACCTGTTCATTGTTTTGAATGATGCGATGGTGCTTATAGAGTGCAACTTCCAATTCCAAAAAAATGCAACCCAAATGAGACTACATAAATTTTTTGCCCCATTTCAAAATTGCATCTCTTAAGGTGAAACAAAACAAGTTCATTATGTTAGTATCTCGTTTTTCACCATTAGCTTGAATGGCTTTTCAAAACACTCAAACATGAACATTCAGATTTGTCTTAACAAAATATATTGGGTATGGCAATGCTTTCCTTAATGAAGGAACCATAGGGGTAGTGGGTGCCAATGGTGGATACCAAGGTGGGTACGACGGGTTCCAAAGGGAATTTGGCCAAGGAGCACCAAAAGGCACACATGTGCCTCCTCTAACCGGAAATCCACCTCCACCACCTCCTAGAGGTCCTTTGCCATTTAGGGGTCCACGTCCACCTAGGGGTTTGCCTCTGCCCGAAGGTCCACCACCTCTTAGTGGTCCTCCACTCCCATGAAGAGGACTACCACCACCTCCCATAAGTATCCCACCACTAGAATTACCAAATCCTAATGGGGGATTTTGTCCTAATAGGATGGTCCATAGTTCCCAAGGTAGGTTGGTAAAACAATATTTCCAATAGGATTCATTGTTAGATATTGGTTGCTCAACGAAATAACGAAATAACTTACGGCAACTATGAAATAAGGGTTACATTCAGGTATTACAGGAACTTGGGTCATTGGAATTCGAAAACTAACTAAGATGGTAGGTTGGGTGGTATTGAAAATCGATTAAGTCACAAAAATCGATATATGGTTGGATTTATGGGGGCAATTTTCAACTACATGTGCGAAACCTTTACAAAAAATGCAGATTTGGCTAGTGGGTGTGGAATTGACAATAAAAGTAAGCATTACCAAAATTGTTTAACATCAATCATGCTTAGCACAAAAATTCATCATCGATGAGTGGTCATTACCGTTAGTTTTGGAAGCATCCTTTTCAGGAAACTCCACCAAATCCTTGGTTGTCCTTTGAAATTGAAAATTTTCAATCTCCAAAGCTCAGGTACTAGGTGCAACAATCTTTTAGTATTGAAAAACATTATTTCGAGTGAGGGTCCAAATAGGGCCTCCATGAAGGTTCCATGTCCATAGTCATGACCAATTGCTCCATCGAGTGAATTTTGGTGTTAGTTTGTATTTCCAATTTTCCTTTTTCAATGTTGATTTTGACCTCTTGTTGTTCTGCCACTTGCAATGTAGTTGTCATAACCTTAACATTGGGTTTGCGACGAAGTGTGAAGTGCAAAGGCCCATGATGCCAAGAGTGTGTTTAGGTGTGAAACACACTTTCACAAATGGGGGAGAGTGCAAGGGATGAAGCCCAATGACTCCCAAGTGCACTCCCACTTTGAGAGTTGTATTCGTGCAAGAGTTGCAAATGTTTGGAGCCTTGGCTGAAAAGGCAAACAAGCACCCAATTGGGCCCCCATGACACCATTAGAAAGATCTTAAAGCATAGATGCTTAAGGCACCCTCTCGTTGTTCATTTAGATTTGATTTGCATGAGTTATGATCAAAAGAAGGGAGCCAAATTGGAAATTTGACTCTCGACCCCAAATCCCTTAAAAAGTATGGGCCAAATGAGGTCCAATAGGGGCGTGTTATACATAGTTGAAAAGATCTTTTTAAGGGCTATAAGATATTGCCCTTGTATTTTCAAAACATACCTAATTTGTGAAAGATATGAGCATCCAAAGCTTTGAGACAATAAGAGTCCCAATTTTGGGACTCCCATTTGGGAGTCTCGAAGAAAAGTAACATTTGGATGTAGTCCCCATGGAGAGGCACAAAGTATATTATAGGGAGGGGAATGGTCCTCCTCTTAAAGATTGTGGGCCGTGTAAAGCTTTTGCTTGAGGTTGTCCCTACTAAATCTGCCACATAACTTCCATTCAACTTACATTAACCGCCTTTTTTTCTTGGTTGTGCGAATTGACTTCATTTTGAACTTTCGCTTGTGAATTCGTCCTAGTCCCATCTCGGAGCTCCAACACACCTTCCTACCCCTAAAATGTTGCAAGTTAAGGAGTGTGCCCCAACTTTTTTTTTTTTCTATTGTTTCACTCTGGGACCCACCTTTGGGTTTTTTGAGGAGTTTGGGGGCGTGTCAGTATTAAGGCCTTCTTGCTCCATGGTGTGAAACTGTCCTCCATGCCAACAAAAAGTACATCTCCACGCTTTCATTACAACGCTTTGTTCATTTGCTTCCTCAAACTCCTTGTCAACATAGTTGTCATCTTTCACAAACAAAAGTGGCTTACACATATAATTTTTTTTAAAAATTTAAAAATCAGGTTTAAACAAAAAAACATATTACACAAACAATGAAACTTTAGTAAGAAGTAATACTGCTTTTCTAGTGAAGACAAATAACTTCTACTAAATATCTCAATAAGAGAGTTACTGAATTAGATATCTTGGTTCTGTATCCACAGAATGGTCACCAAATGTTCAGCCCACCCAGTGCACTCCTAGGGGTTTTTGGGTATTTGATTGAAAATCAATACAAATTCCAACACCTCAAATCTGTTAGTGTTTAGTGATAAATCGTCACTTTAAAACTAATGGAAGAAGGTTAAACAAATAGCCTACCACTTTCTCTTAAAGAAAATAAGAAAATAATAATAAACAATTTTACCGCATCTCCAAAGCTTGCAATCACAACAAGAAGTGGGAAAAACAATTTCAATACACTTTGCAAAGCCAAAACTTCAACAAAAACATAATTCACTTTATGTGAAAAGTTCCAAAATGCCAAAATAAATTCCAATTGAGTCAAAAACAAAGATTAGAAAAAGGCCCCTCGAGCTTCCCCAAGAGACCCTACTAGAAAAATTGTCTTTTGCAACTTGTCTTATGCAACTAAAAAATGTCGCATGCAACTATTTTGGAGTTGCATGCAACATGTGCAGTTGCAAAATAGTTGCATGTGACATTTTTTAGTTGCATAAGACAAGTTGCAAAAGACAATTTTTCTACTCGTGAGAAGATTTCAAGTTCATAAAAAAATGGTGGGGATCTTAAATAAATGAAAATCCCTAAAAACTTTCCTAAAATCCAAGTTATCCAACCTTATCTTACATCTAGAACCTAGAATTGAAGTGAGAGCCGACAACTAAGTTTTTGGTTCTATTAATAAATAACTTCTCAAAATCAATAATGGTTTAAAATCAGTGGTATTTTAAAATTGATAGTAACCTAAAATCAGTAATAAATTAAAATCCATAGTAACTTAAAATCAATCCTAACCTAAAATTATCTCTAACATAAAATTTGTAAAAACTTAAAATTGATACAAGTGTAAAATCAGTTTATATAAAAAAATTGGTAAAGTCTAATTTTCGATACAAAATTAAAATTCGTCAAAACTAGCTGAGAAAACATTCTAGCCTTAACATCTTGTCTTCCCTTTCCATTTTCTTGTATTTATTCATATGTCTACCCACCATATAGGGAGCAATAGGTAAACACCATGTCTTGTGAATGATCATTCAATAAGCACACTGATGTGTTAGTTATTATATCATTTTTCATTTTGATTTCCTCCATGCATCATTTGCATTTAGAACCCTTAGTCATTCATTCAATTAAGTAGCAAAGAGTAAAATTTTGGTACCATGTTATTAGAAGTCATTAAACAACAAAAAAATCGTCATCTACTTCTCGTATGTTTTAATTTCACCCCATGGACTTTCTACAATTTCAATTATTGTCCATGAAACATGTTTTTTTCAATGCCTTGTTTGCATTATATCATAAGTTTATTTCATCGATTTTTCTCTCGTCATTTCAATTTTCATAGTCAATTTAATAACATGACATGATTCCATAGATTGAAATCCTCATACTGCCAAGTCACCATTACACGACCATTACAAACCTAATGGTCGATTTTAAGATGGTGTGAAATCAAACGATCTAGTGGTCACCACGTTGACACTCAAGTAGACGACCTCCCTTCAATAATGACTTGGCGGTCGCCAAATATTCCATTTCAAGTCCATCCTTAAAAGATGATCTAACAGTTGCCAAACTATCCATCTCATGACCATCACGGGAAAATGACTTAGTGGCCACCAAATTATCATTTCCAAACCATCACGAAAAAACGATTTAGTGGTCATTATATCGTTTTCTTGCTAACATCGTAAAAAAAAGACGGGCAATAGTTAGTTCATGAATCCCACGACCATCTTGAAAAAATGACTTGGTGATTGCTAGATTGTCATCTCGAAAACATCGCAACAAAATGACTTGACAGTTATTAGAATGTCTTCTAACTAACATTGTCATAAAACAACTTGGTGGGCGCCATATCATCAATCCCATGATCCTCCCAAGAAAATGACTTAGTAGTTGCCAAATTGTCTTCTCACTACTATTTTGAGAAAACGACTTGGTGGCTGCCAGATTTTCCATTCGCTACCATCACAAGAAAATGATTTGGTGGTTGCTAGATCATCATTTCCTAACCATCATAGAAAAATAATTTGGTGGCTATTAGATAGTCATTTACAAGACCCTTGCGAGAAACAACCTAACATCCATTAGATTATAGTTTCAATACCATTGTAGGAAACAACCCAACGACCACTAGGTTGTCCTTGTCACGTTAATCTTGAAAAACGACTTGGTGGCTGCCAAATCATCCTTCTCAGAATAATCATGAGAATAAAGACCTGGTGGTTGCTAGATTATCCTTTTCATGACTAATGGAATTTATCTCCCAAGGATCAAGGATGATAATGACAAGCTTCATGGGTTCACCTTTATTAAAAAAAACTTATAATGTCGCAACCTTAGCCTTGGGCTCATGACCAAGGCAAGGGCTTGCAAAGGTGCGGGCCAAGAATGAAGCTCGGGAGTCACATTTCATGTTTCAACAGTGTAGGAAAGTGAGGGAATGAACCCCCACATTCCTAAGTGAGCTCTCACTTTGAGAGTTGGATTCTTGATGAACTTTTGAATCTTCAGAGGGAAATTGCAAAGGTAGAAACTTATTTGATTGAAAAGTTACTTATATCATTGAAAAACTATTGAAACCTAGATGTCTAAAATGCATTCACATGACCCATTTGGGTACTTAAAACATAAGTTATGGCCAAAAGAAGGGCCGGGAGTCAAATTGCCAATTTGACTCCCGATCACTAAAAATCAAGAATCGCCTTTATTTACTTGTGTGTAGGTGGCGTGCCATATACCATTGAAAAGCTCTCAAAGAGGGCTACAACTTTGCTTTAGATCTTACCTCAATCGGAGGTCTACATTAAAAGTTATGGGCCTCCAAAGTTGCAAGAGTCCCAATTTCGAGAATTTTGGGACTCCCAACTTGGGAGTCTCGGGACAAAATGACATTTGGGTGCAAGCCCTATGGCCAGGCACAAACAATACTATAAGGAGGACAGTGATGGTTTCCCCCTAGTCCATAATCTTGTGAGTCCGTGTTTGCCCATGACTTGTCCATGCACCAAAAATGCTCCAACTACACATTAACCAACTTGTTTGGTTTATGCAGGTCCGTGTGAATAATTAATTTTCTTGTCACTCGTCCTATTCCCCATCTTGGAGCTCCAATACGCCCCTCTTCCTTCGAAATGCTACAAGCCAGGGAACATGCCCCAACTCCTTATTTTTCCATTATTTTCACATTTGGACTCGTAGTTGAGTCTATCAAGGAGTTTGGGGGTGCATCATATAAGACATTATCTATAGTTAGAATACATGTCCTTATATATTTTCTTGGGTATATTGGATATTTTAAGGAATGATAAAAGTCCCAATAGAAAAATACACCAATTGATTTTTATTTTTTTGATTGAAATAACCATTACCTTGTAACTTTTTAAAATACTATCGAATGATAAATGATAGTGTCCAAATTGATTTTTTAAATTAAAGCCATTCGTTTGATTCTTATATCTTATGCTTTTGGCTAAATAAAAGCATTGTATTTCAGGATTGACAAAAACCATGGAAATTTTGAATCCCAAAAATCTAGTTGATTTGTGGGAGTCATGGAACGATTATGAAAAATTTCACATCGGTTATGGTGTTTATGTAAACATGTATACTACTTCTATCTATGGGGCCCAAGGATCAAAGGAATGTATCATTGTCTCACCGAAGATTGTATTCATTTTGTACTAGGAATGGGCACTTTTTAGCCTAATTCTAATGTTGCAAAATTTTGGATTAGTTATATGAAAAAGTTGCTTCTAGCTAATAAGCCAAATGACTATTAGATTGGAGCATATTGGAGATGAGACTATCAATAATCTTACAAAAAAAAGGGTAGTTTGTCTGAGTGCAATTTAGAATGTTGGCAAAACTAGAGAACACCAAAATGACCAAGTTTATACCCAAGGGCTCCTTGTGTTTTTTGGGGATGAATATAATGAAAACAATGAGTTTCTTAATGCTAATGAAAATAATGTGGCAAGTTTGCCTAATTTAAAAGACATGCACCAAAAAGAAGCTTTGTTAATAAGGCATAATAGTTGGTGTGGAAAGGAATGTGATCTTTAGGATCTTGAAGGTGTTTTTCTTGTGAAAGGTCATGTGACAATAATTTAACCTGAGGGAAGTAATTATGGATGATGTTCTTGGAAATGATCATGTTGGCTTAACCAACTATCCTAAAGACATTTCAACAATAATCATTATTTGGAGATGGTTGTTAACTTAGACAACTATGGAAGGATTCTTACTGAAGGAGCTTTTATCATCATATGATGAAAGCTACATACCTAAAGTGGATGTAGAAGGAATGATTAGTGTGAAGAAAAAAATAATAGTTTCAGTAAGAGAAAATGGAAGGAAATCATGTCTTTAAATTTTGTCTTAAATATTAAAAAATTGTTGAATGAATAATCATGTCGTGGTGTTGTGTTAACAAATAGGAGATCTACTCAAGTGCAAACATAAATCTTTATTGAAAGGAAACTATAACATGATGCTCACAACATGAAACATAACATCAAGAACTCCTCAAGGTTCTTGTCACATGAAATACACAAACTTGAGCAATGAAGAAAAAAGAGCCAAACCATCAACACCAAGGCATTTAATTAAAAGACCAAACCACAAATAACCAAATTAATATAAGTAAAGAAAGTAATTCAACCTTGTGAAAGTAACCTATTTACTTTCCTACTCTAGTAATTCATGAAACCTAACTAGTTCAGCTTGAATTTTCAAAACTCCCCCTCAAGCTCAAATCCACTTCGAGTACACCAAGCATTTTTTTAAACCTCCTTAGCTTGTCTATACCTAAAGCCTTTGTGAAAATGTCACCAATTTGATCTTTAGTACTGACATGAATAAGGTCAATTTCTTTTGCTAGAATTTTTTCTCTAATAAAATGGTAGTGCACTTCAATATGCTTTGTTCTAGCATGATAGACCATGTTATTAGCAAGTAATATGTTACTAATGTTATCACAATAAATGGCAACAAAAGCATCCATTGAGTATCCCAAATCCGAGAGTAGTTTTTGTAACCAAATTACTTCACATGCAGTAATTGTTGCACCTTTGTATTTTACCTCCGTGCTTAATAGTGCAACTATTGGTTATTTCTTACTGCTCCAACTAATAACACCACTTCCAAAAGAAAACATGAAACCACTAGTCGATCTTTTCTCTGAAACATTGCTAGCCCAATCAACATCCATGTATCCATGTACTTATAACTAGCTTTTGGCTTCATAAAAAATTCCACATTGCAAAGTATGTTTTATGTACCTCAGTATGCGCCTCACTCCATCCAAATGTGGCTCTCGTGGTGTTTACATGAATTGACTTACCACTCTAATTACATAACTCAAATCTGGCCTTGTGATGGTCATGTAAATCAAACTCCCCACTATGCATTTGTACATAGTGGTATCCTCCACAAGGGGTCCTTCATCTACACTTAACTTCACATTTTTCTCCAATGGAATTGAAATGGGTTTGCAACCCGTCATCCCATATTTGGATAATTTGTTCAAGGCATATTGCCTTTGTAGTAACCATATCCCTTTAAGGGACTGGATTACCTCAATGCCGAGGAAATAATGTAACTGTCCCAAATCCTTCATCTTAAACTTTTGCTTCAAAACCTTCTTCAAATCAGAGATGTCTACATCATTATCTCTTGTGATAATCAAGTCATTAACATAGATGCCTATGGTTACAATGCCATTATTTGTCTTTTTCACATATAGTGAAAAATTTGCATTGGATGTTTGAAATCCACTTGTGACAAGATACTAACCTATCTTGTTTGACCAAGCTCTAGGTGTTTGCTTCAAGCTGTATAAAGCTTTCTTCAACCTACAAACCAAATTAGGGTGTGTTTGGTCCATATAACATGGTGGTTGCTCCATGTACACTTCTTCCTGTAAATCTCCATGAAGAAAAACATTATTTACATCCATTTGATGTAAAGACCATCCTTTTGTTGTTGCCATAGCAATGATTACTCTTACAGTTGTCATTTTGGCAATTGGATTATAGGTTTCCTCATAGTCTATGCCATAAGTTTGGGCATAACCTTTGGTAACTAATCTTGCTTTGTATCTATTCATAGACCCATCTACATTGTGTTTGATTTTATGCACCCATTTGCACCCAATTGCTTTCTTGTCTTTTGGTAAAGCTACCAATTCCCAAGTAGCATTAGCATCCAAAGCCGCCATCTCTCCATCCATGGCATTGTCCCACTTAGGGTTTCCAATCGCTTATTCAAAACAAGTGGGTTCAACCTCTTGTATAATTCTCACCATGTATGCATAATGATGAGCTACAAAGCCATCATATGTGAGTCTTTGTACAAGGTACTTGACTCGTGTGGATCTTCGTACTCCATTGTTATTGTTAGGTGTTTTCAAAACTTTCTTGGCCATTCGAACTCTAAGAGTAATAATTGAAGGGATTCTTGATTCTTCGCCCACATTCTTTTCTAAATCACATGACTCATCATCTAAATGAGGACTTCTAGATGATGTTTGAGAACTACCATGTACAATGTTTGAAAATCTTAATCTTCCTTTCCATGGAGTGCTACTAAACCCACTAATTGAAGACTCTTGTGTTCCACTGATTAATTGTGATTCTTGTTCCACATTTGATGAAACATCACCATTTCTAGCCTCTCCATCTTCTACTACCTTTAGTGGTGAGTACCAACTAATCATATCATTAAACACAACATTTCTACTCACTTATAACTTTCGAGTGGAAGGATTGAAACATCTATATCCTTTTTGTTTTGAGGATTATCCAATGAAGATACACTTCTCAGCTTTTGGGTCTAGTTTTGATCTCTTCTTGTCAGGAACATGCACGTATGCAATGCAACCAAACACTTTGAGGTGTGAAACATCAGGTTTCTTGCCTGTGAATTTTTCTTCAAGTGTCATGCCATGAACTCCCACTGTGGGTGTTCGATTCATGATATAGATTGCAGTTGCTACCACTTTAGCTAAAAGTAATTTGGCAAATTCTTCTCATTTAACATGGCATGTGCTATTTCTACAATGTGCTTGTTTTTCCTTTTAGCAACTCCATTCTATTGTGGGGAATAACCACATGAATACTTCCTTTGAATTCCATGCTCCTTCAAGTACTCACTAAATTCATTTGAAAAATACTCTCCCCCTCCATTGGACCTTAGGCACTTGATACTCACACCCTTCTCCTTCTCCACCATTGCTTTGAAATTCAAAAAATGTTGAAACACTTCACCTTTGTGTTTCATGAAGTAGACCCACACCTTCTTTGTGTGGTCATCAATGAAACTCACGTAATATTTGCATCTTCCAATGGATTCTGTTTTTGTAGTCCACACATTTGAATGGATCATTTCCAAAGGTTTGCAACTTACATGAGTTGTTTGAGCTGGGAATGGATGCCTAGCTTGCTTCCCCAATTGGCATGTTTCACAAACTTCTAACATCACCTCTTCTGTTCCAAATTTGGGAAGACCTCCAACAAGATTCTGTTTCTCCATCAGTTTAAGACGTTGGAAATTAACATGGCCAACCCGCTTGTACCAAATTTCGATGTTTTTAGTTCCTTTTCCATGTGTGAATAACATGGAATTCACGTCAGGCATGGTCACATCCAAGGTGAACATTCATCCATTCCTTTCCCCTTTTGCAATCAATTTGCCTTGGTTCTTCATGTCTTTCACAAAACATCCATTTGGGTTGAATGTCACCTGTAAACCTTGTTCCACCATTTGGCCTCTGGAGACCAAATTTTTTGTTATGGTTGGAACATGAAGTACATCTTTCAAGCACTTTGTTTGCCCATCTTGCATGGACAATGACACCTTGCCAATTTGTGTGATGAGATGTGTAGTGTCATCAACAGTTTCCACAAACCTTAGTGTTTTCAAATCCTTTACGTCTTTAAACCATTCTCCATGACTAATCATGTGGTTTGAAGTTCCAGAATCCACATACCAGACATTATTATCAGATACACCTCCTATCATTGAATTTGCCATGTGCTACATCATAAACATTTGTTCATCACCTTGATTGCTAGTTGATACATAACTCCCTTATTGCAGCTTTCCATTTCGTGCATCATGCTCCCTTTGATAATAGTTCTCTGCCATGTGCCCAAGTTTCCCACAGTAATAACAATTTGAGTCGTTATTTGGTTGTTAACTTTGATGACTTCCACCACAACCTCCACGACTTCCTCGACTTCCTCTTCCTCTAAAGTTTCTTCATCCACCTCCATGAGCTTGACTTTCATGTTGATGATGTCCACCATGCGAGCTTCCGTGTCAACCTCGAAATGAAGTTTTACCACCTCTACCTCTACTTCTATTAGTATTTGAATAGAAAGCACTTTCTTGTGATCCTCCATTGGATGAAGTATCAACAATTCTCATCTCTTCACTTAGAAGTAATGTTATTAAGTCTTGGAAATAGGAAAATGTTTTTCAAATTGCAATTGAAGTATGAAACTAGCTATGGTTTTTTCCAAGTCCATTCAAGGTGACGACCACTAAATCTTCATCATCTACAGGGGCTCCTATAGTTGCAAAAACATCTGCAAGGTTTTTCACCTTTGTAGAATAGTCATTGATGTTCATCTTGTTTTTCTATAGATTATGCAATTCTTACTTGAGCTGCATTTTGCGAGCTTGTGTATTGGTGCTATACATCTTCACCAGTGTATCCCAAGCTTACTTGGGTGATTTTGCATCTTGAATATGCACAATCATGGAATCGGACACACTCACAAAAACCAATATAAGACTTTCCTTGCTTTTTCGTGCTAAGTTTTATTGGCTTGAATTTGTTATTGTGTGGGGTTTTCTGGGAGAGGAGGTTCTTTTTCATCACCAGTTATGAATTCCTAGTAGCCTTTCCCCATCAAGCAATTCATCATTCTAAATTTCCACACTTGGAAATTGTTCTTGTTTAGTTTATCAATTGCAATTTGAGAAAGACCGTCCGCCATCTCTCAAGGCACCACTCAATGTATTTTTGAGGTTTCACAAATGATTTTAGTTCCTTCCTTGGGTTTCTAGGATTAGGATTAGGGTTTTCCTTCCTTAGGTTTCTAGGATTAGGGTTAGGGTTAGGGTTGAACAAAATGGACCTTGCATATATATGTATGTCTTGAGTATTATACAAAATTCTATATTATACATGGGTTTTACATATATGTACATATTTTGTATAATATTTCGTATGGTATTAAGTACATGATTACATACCACACTTTTGTATGAAGGTCTTGATAATGTATTTGCTCCATTTCAAAAATTTGTTTTGATGTCTTCTCAAAACAAACTTTTATCACAACAACTTTGCAAAGTTACACTACTCACATATGACCTTGGATCGATATGAAATTTTGGTGAAACATGTACAACTATGTCTACTACCATCTCTCAAAATTTCAGCTCATTTAACGTCAAAAAATGAAAGATCTTGCTACTTCCTTGAAATCACCTCAAACTAGGACTTGAACACAAAATGACTTATAACTCGCTTTCAACAACTCCAAACTCCTTGAAATTTTGGGAGACATATCAAATATATGTCTTCTATGTCTGCTCACAATTTCAGCTCTATTGATGATGACCACAAAGAGTTATCACTTTCAAAAGAAACTAACTTCAAAACTAAGATTAAAACTTTAGATGCTTGGATCTTTCTCAATACAGATCCAAATGACATAAAATTTCTCACCCATATATTCTTTTATGATCTATAAGATCCCAAAGTTGTAGATCCAAAAATGCTCAAACAAAGGAGATATGACCAGAAAACCAGATCTGGCACAAAATTTTCAAAGGCTCATAACTCTCACAAAACATATCCTTTTCTTTTGAAAATTTGAGAATAGAAGCGTCTTATAGTCTTCTATAATCTCTTCAAGTTTCACTCCAAGATTTTTTCACAATAGATCTAGATCTAGATTTTAGAATCTGACTTCCACAACCTTTGATATGTTGATCTCCTCTCACCTCTTTTCTTTTCTTTTCTTTCTCTTCACATTCTTTGCTTTCCATGTTTCTCTTTTGCACTTGACAAACTCCTATGACATTATTAGAGACTTTCAAGCTCTAGTTCTAAAGACTTTCTAGCTGTAGATATCTTTCAACTTTCTCATTCAACAACCTAAGCTTTGATACCATGTTAACAAATAGGAGATCTACTCAAGTGCAAACATAAATCTTTATTGAAAGGAAACTATAACATGATGCTCACAACATGAAACATAACATCAAAAACTCCTCAAGGTTCTTGTCACATGAAATACACAAATTTGAGCAATGAAAAAAAGAGAGCCAAACCATCAACACCAAGGTATTTAACTAAAAGACCGAACCACAAATAACCAAACTAATATAAGTAAAGAAAGTAATTCAACCTTGTGAAAGTAACCTACTTACTTTCGTACTCTAGTAATTCATGAAACCTAACTAGTCGAGCTTGAATTCTCAACATGTTGGAGTAACAATGTGTTGTTCTTTGAACTATTGTCAACATTTCCCTTAGCAAATGATGGGATTGTTTAGACATGAATTTTGGAACAAGTTGTTTGAGGAAAGAACCATCCACACATTGGAATTCCAAAAAGGATATATTAAAGAGGAGATTGCAACCATGCAAAATTTTTGACGCTTCAAGAAAAGGATGTTTGCAAAACTACTTGGCACAAAATCTTGGGGATTTCTAAATCAACTTACACGAATTACAAGCAGGAAAGCAAAAGAGGGTGTAGGATTCTACCATTAAAAGAAATCTTATCCTTTGTAACCAAGAAATCAATGAGTAAATGTTCTGAACAACTAGTAATTAGCTATAGTAATAGGATGTTATTTCAAATCCTACTTGTGAAAGGTTGTAGTTATATATTGGGCTCATTCACAATTAAGGTTCACAAAAGGACTGTTTAACCAAAAAAATAATTCAAATTATTTTTTTGAATATTCATAATATGTAGCATATCACAATTATGGTGTGTTGTTTTGTTCTTATAAGTAAAACATTGAGATATTAACCAAAGAAAAATATGAAATCATAAATTGAATCTTACATAAGATTCTTTTTGAGTCCTTAAAATTGTTTAAAGTCTTTGTTTTAACTTGATGTTTTTCTTTAGAGGACTCAAAAGGAATGTATTAGTTTCTCCAATGAGCTTTAATTTTTTTTCACAATAAATAAATGCTTAAATCTATGGTTATACACGTTCATTAAATGGACCAGATGAAACAAAATTTTTTGACAAGACTTCAAAGGGGGAGAAAAAATCCTTTTTAGGGCTACAAGGAAAAGGACCCCTATTTTGGACATTTTCCATAGTCCTTTATGTTCATAGGGTGTAGAATTGGTAGCCCCATGTGCTAGTGACATGTGCAAGAATTTATGATGAAAAATGTAGATGAATGTGTTCATTCAACCCCTCCTTGAAAGGTTTAACTTTTCAAAATATCATTCTTGATATAAAATGAAAAATCCATGAAAAAGTCATCCAAGCTGCCTTTTACAAGTTTCCCACTTGTCTTTGCCACTCATGATTTTTTCCTTTTTAATCTAAACTATTGGTTGGTGACGAAATATGTATCATTGATTTTTAGATACAATCCTAGCCATTCTGATTTCTTCCCATATTGCATCTTAGTTGTTCAATTTTGAAGCAATGTAAGTCGTCGATATGATTTCTTTTCAAATTACATCCTATTGTTCAATGGTGATGAAATGTAAGCCATTGATTTCAATCTTGTAATCTTGACCATTGGATTACTTTGTTTCTCTCATTTGGTCGTTTTTTCTTGTTTGCTTACTTCAAAGTTTTGTGATAGTGATTACTTGCATAACTCATTTGTTTTTGATTGGGTTCTTGTGAAATTATGATGTTTCAAGGTTTGTGAAGATGTAGGATGTTTGCCAATGTTACAAACTTATAAAAAATTCATGCTTATGACCTTCGACTATGGCATTCCACTTACATGGCTCTAGGTTTGTTGTAAGGGTTTCATGGAGTCTTGTCTGATTGTGTTTGCCAACATTGTGTAGGTATGAGGTTAGTTTCAAACCTATGTTATTGCAAATGTTGTAGAAGTTTTTCAAGATTAGTTTCTATGAACTCCCTTATGGCCTTGTGATTTGATGTGGCATATTTTTTAGTTTTTCAACTATGATCTCATGGCTAATAAGCGTGCTAAAAAGTATTTAAGGCAAGTTTCCAAAAAACGTTTAGTGCACATAGCACATCAAGCCATGCAAAAGTCCATGCAAAGGGGTCAAAGCACATTATGATGGCCAAAAAATGTAGTTACAAATATTGTTTTTTGAAACTATGCAACTATCAACTTCCACAAAACTAATATTAAAAGAGGTTTCCATAAATTATATTCAAATTAAGGTGTTTCAATAACCAAATAATGATATATTGCAAAGTGCAAATATACTTTTAAAATGATTCAAATAATTGCAAACTTAATGAAATAATTAGTCATATATTGAATATGAACTAATTGTACCATTTCAATTACAATTAAAAAGTTTGACTCATGTGATTGCACAAAAAACATCTAGACAAGTTTTTCATTCAAACAAGCATAAGTGTGCTGAAAAAAATATTATATTGAAATATTAATTTCATTTAAAAGATGACAAGAATTATGTTTGAGGTCTTTGTATTAAAATCCATTTTATATGTATATCAAAATGTTAGAAGAAATCAAAGAAAAATTGCCCCAAAATATACCCAACAAGAATACATTTTTTTTGCCTAAAGTGGCCCCCCTATAGTGTGCTTTCACCTAGAGGTCAAGGCATACCATCCAAAGGCGTCACAATAGAACAATCCTTAAAGAAAAAAATAATCGGTTCGATTGCAAATCCAAAATGTAAAGATGAGTGAAAGTGTGTTTAGGTGTGTTACAAATGTTGACAAAATTGCTACAAGGTATACAAAAAAAATTGGTTGGATCTGCTTCGTTCTATAGGTGTTAAGGGTGCAAAATTTCAAATGTTAGTGTTTAAAAAGTTGTTGGTGCTACCAATGTTGCAATTGATGTCACTAGATTATGTTGTGCAACGTGAAAAACTGTTAAAATGTGAGTATGTTTGCAATAGCCTTGCTATTGGTGTAGGAACAAACATATATAGCTCAAAATGTTATAGAAGCTACTATTGTCTCTACATCATTAAACATTAGTTTAAGAGTTGTTGGGAGTTGTGTGGGCTTCAATAGGAAAGCGTTTAGAAGGGCTTTCCATTGGAAGTAATTGTTAGATGCAAAAAAAGAAGGAAAATGATGGGTTAATGGGGAATAGGAAAGTCTAAAAAGTTGTATTGGCAAAGGATGTCAAGCCCTTGTTGTTAAGTGGTACTTTGAAGAAACAAAGGTCACCCCCTTGAACAAGAAAGATGTCCTTTGTTGTCAAATGGGAGTCAAAATTTGAGAAACAAATGTTGCACATTTCCTTCAAGAAAGCAAAGTAAGTTGCTTTTCAAATCTTGAATGTATTTTTGTTTTGTTTTAGACCTTGAATTTTGTATTCTTCAATGTTTGCATCATTTTTAATGTTCATTCCTAGCATTTGTTCAGTCCACTGGTCCTAGGATTAAGGACTAGAAGTGATGTAAACATAATCCTAGGATAGGTTGACAACTTGAAGGATTCAAATGTGAGTCCAAAAGTGCAAATAACAAAAGGAGTTGGGATATGCTTTTTAACTCACAACACTTTAGGGGTAAAAAGGGCGCGTTTGAGCTTCGAGATGGGGATTAGGATGAGTGACAGGTGGGTTAATTATTCATATGGACCTGCATAAACCAAACAATAAGTTAGTTAGTGCATAGTTGGAGCACTTTTGATGCATGAACTCACTATAAATAAACATGGACTCACAAGACTCACCATGGCTTAGACTTGGGAGAAGTCACCACCTTCCCCCTTATTTTATTCTTTATGATTAATCACAAGGGTTGCACCCAAATGTCATTTTTCTTCAGACTTTGAAATTAGGAGTCTCAAAATTCTTGAACTTTCGACTCTCGTCACTTTAGAAGCCCATAATTTCTTGTGCAGACCTTTGATTGAGGTGAGATCTAAAGCAAAGCTATAGCCCTTGTTAAAAAAATTCCAACAATATGTGGCACGCCACCTACACACACACATAATTTAGGGTGATTCTCGATTTTTAGTGATCGAAAATCAAAGTGACATTTTAATTTTTGACCTTTCTTTTGGCCATAACTTGTGTTGTAAGTATTCAAATGGATCATGTGAGCCCATTTTAAACATCTACGTCTTAAGAGCTTTCCAATGGCATAATGAAATTTTTAATCCAATGATGTTTGACCCCTCAAATTACTCTCTGAAGATTCGAAAGTCACTTGCGATTCTAACTCCCAAAGTGGGAGCCCATTTGGGAGTGTGTGGGCTATTCCTTCACACTCTCCTGCACTCTCGAGAATGTGAATGTGATTCCTAGGTTGCATTCTTGGCCTTCACCTTTCCATGCCCATTGCCTTGGTTGTGAACCCAAAGTTAGGGTTGTGACAAATGTTTTGAACATATGCATGCACTTACATGAAATCAAGGACATATTCTTTTTTTGTTTGGAAATGAACTTCAAAATCTACTGGATTATCCATATTCCTAAGACCCAAATAACTTTCAGTGTTCATTCTTTAACAAAATTACAAATCTTTAGTAATACATTACTTTAAATGCCTAAGTTTCCATAATGTTTCATAGTCTTAAGTTTTGGAGTTTTGAATCAAGAATTAAATTCATGCTCCTAAACCATGCTTTTTGTCATTATCCTAAGTGATGAAATGTACCCCAAATTCCTTAAAATCTCAAGCTTTCTTTTATGTTCCTAAGTCTTGAATCATTTGAAGCCCTCAAAATCTTGAGTTCATTTTTGTTTTTAAGTCTTACACCAATTTGTAAATCTTGTGTCTTGAACAAGTTTGAAAGTCCTAACTCCTAAACTAATTCATAAGTCTCTATCCCAAACTAATCTAGAAGTCCTCAGTCCTAAACTAATTTGTAGGTGTTATGTCTGAAACCCTTTTGAAAATCCTAAATCTTGAACCAATTTGTAAGTCTTATGTCTTGAACCAATCTAAAAAGTCCCGAGTCAAACCAATTTGTAAATCTTGAGTCCTGAACCAGTTTGAAAGTCTTAAGTCCTAAACTAATATAAAAATCCTACAAATCTTGAACCAATGTGAAAGTTTTAAGTCCCGAACCAATCTAAAAGTCCTACATATCTTGAACCAATCTGAAAGTTTTGAGTCTTAAACCAACCCAAAAGTGTTACCTATCTTGAACCAACTTCAAGGTCTTGAGTCTTGAACCAATCTGAAAGTCTTAAGTCCTGAACTAATATGAAAGTCTTGAGTCTTGAACCAATCCAAAAGTCATGCCTATCTTGAATCAACTTGAAAGTCCCAACTTTTGAACCAATCCAAAAGTCTTGCCTATCTTGAACCAACTTGAAAGTCGTAACTCTTAAACCAATTTAAAATTTTCATCTATCCTAAACCAATTTAATAATCTTGAAACTTTTAAGTCTTAAACCAATCAAAATGTCCTAACAATCTTCAATCTTGAATTAATCCTAAAATCTTGAAGGTTGAATCTTGATGCATCTGAAAGTCCAAAGTCTTGAATTATTTCAAATTCTTCAAAGTCTTTTATACATTTCAATGTCTTGGATCATCAAGTAATCTCAGTCTTGTTTCATAAACTGCATTCAATGTTTTGAGTCTTAGATTACAATACATTCAATGCCTTGAAAAATAAACTACTTTACATTCCTAAGTTTTAAGATGACTTCAAAGCCCCTTGCAATAAAATTGTTTAAGTAATTTCTATATCTTATAGTCCATTGTCATGAACTTTTAATTTGACCCATTTTTTTTTTACTAAACACCCACCTTAGACCTAATTGCATATTGATTTTTTCATAGGATTTAAAGTTCAACACTTGCAAGTTGAGATTGGGTTTATTGCCTTCCGCAAGTTCAAGCCCTATTATGTTCGAAAATTGAAAGATTTCAATTCATGTTGCTATAAATACCACTAGGAGATGATGGAAATTAAGGTGGGATTCAACAATATGAGGGCTTAAAATGTGCATCAAGGAGATGATGTACCATTTGCACTTGTGGTTGTGAAGCAATTTGTGCCAATCCAGGGCATGGGGCAGCAATAGGTGCAATTGTGTCATGTCAGGTAATGAAACACATATACTAGTCCATTTATGAGTTATGGGAAAAAATCTTGTGTCCAAGAAAACCAAGAAAAAAATGGTTTAACTTGGATTGTGTAAAATGTCATTATATCCGTTGTGGCATCAAGCGATTACCTGTTTGTGATAAAGAACTTGATTCTTCCAATTTGTCACTAGTAGAGTGGAGAGCCTTTAAGAAAGTCACTGCTATAAAAACTAAGGATGGCGATTAAAACTCAATTAAGATTATGCAAAGAGAAATTAGAGCCGAATGAAATCTTGTCCTTGATAGATTTTGTAGAAAACTACTTTTCAAGCATCAAAATGAAATCCAAAAGTAGCATTGATATAACTTCCAGTTGATAATTCCGATACACATTGTGTACAACACAAACCATGAATATGACATTCTAGACCCTCAAAGCCCATGCCTCAAAACCAAATACTTTTAGTATATCTCAAATGATTGAAAACATGACAATCTTTTTGTGCAACATGCATTTAATGTGCATTGGTGACACCTCACTTCACAAGGTTTTTACGTTAAACATCATTTTGTTTGGAATGATGGGGCTGCCTTTCAATTCAACGGGGCAAGGTCTTGGTTTTATGTTGCTAGGCATCCAAGTTTGACAACATGTGACCAACTCCCCTTGGGATGTGCCATGGAATGGAACTATTGGGGCACAGGTCATGGGAAAGGGCCCCGTGATGGAGCAAGAGCTTGCTTAAAACAAGCCTTACAAAAGGAACAATTAAAGCCGCATGGGATTCCACTATAGAATGCCTAGTAGGTTGTTGCATTTCTTCAAAGCTCCATGAGTTTAAGGCATGTTGCTTATGAGCACGTTCAGTTGGATGTTAAGCGCAACTTTATGGAAATCAAAGTTGGGGAGGTGGATAAGACCCATGCCTATAATTGTTGAACTATAGTTGGGTCCAGATTTCTTCACTCTGTGTGATCTATAAGCCATGCAAATAATGTACTTTTGGAAATTAGAGAATTTTCATGCTTATGTGATAAGCGTGTTGATGATATTATAGAAGGGGATTGTGATTCCAAGTTACATGTGTCCCCTTAGACTTTGTTGACGTTATAGCCCTGCAATTCTTCTGATGCACATTGTAACATTGAAACAGATGGAGTTGGTTGGGGAAATGATGGAGAGAGTAATGATCTAGCTATGGACTTAGAAGTGGGAAAAAAATTTGCAATCAAGGTAGAAGCTAGTAATGTGGAAGGAATTACATTTTATGTAGTGTGGAACAAATGCATATTGTGCAAGAGGACAAAGGGCCATATGTGTATGGTTTTAGTGTGGATAAAGAGGTGATGAAGTGGTCATTGGTTTGTATTACAAGTAGTGTGGGCCCAAGGAGTCAACATATGAACTATTGATTGAAGAAGGTTATGCCTTCATTTACTCAAATTGGGTTATTGTTAGTAAATTTGCCATGGTGTAAGCAAATCATAGGCTTAAAAGGGGCATAGTAGTCTACAACCTACCTCATAGTTCATTAGAACAAATTAAGGTTGCGCTTGTTGAAGGTGATCATGGTATTCAATTAAAAGATGATGAGTGATGAGTGAATTTGTTATCCTATCCACGATGCACATTATTGTGATCCTTTCACATGGTGTTCTAGTTGGTGTGGATTGAATTTGAATTGTAGAACTTTGTCAAGTACTTTTGTTGAGAATTCTTTGTTAATTACCCACATGTGATAATTAGAAAAGTTTAAGGGTTGGCCTAAGATTAAAGCATTTTTGTTGAGTCATTAACATCATCTATTTTGTCTATTTCTTAACTATGCCAATGTTGATCATCATTTTAGTACATATGTTTATGACCCAACTTATGCTTCTCTTGTTGGTTGATGTAGTCTTGTACCCATGTGGCACTTGTTCATTTGTTTTTCCATAAACCTTACAAAATTGACATGTGAATTATATTTATCCTACAAATTGACTATGGTGAGCTTTTGAATGCCATTTGTGGATAGGTTAATGTTCAAAAAGTTGATGTGCATTTGTTGAGTTTTTTGTGAACACCTAAAGGCTCAATAAAAAGTTCATGTTTTATTTTCATCTTGTATGTTTTTAATTGCATATTTTCAATCTTACATCAAACTTTAGAGGTTTAGATTCATGTTGTTATTGCAAGTTGTGACTCTTTTGGACACTAAAGAAAACCTTCATTCAATTTTTAATTTTACATTCTATTGATGAATGTTTGCTTAAATGTGAACATGGAATTCAATATTGGACTTCTTGACTAGTCAACATTTGGTGTAGTTATACCCACAACTTGATCCTACTACTCTTACTGACCTCAAACATGCAACAATGAATATAGAGAATTTTGTTTGAATTGCACTACACCATGGGTTGCATGTGTACCTATAAAAAGTCTCACTTGAGCTAACACATCAAATCAGGCAATTTGCAATCTTATTTTGGTAAGAAAGTGGCAATGCATTTGGTATTGGAGAACATAGTTCTTTGAAGGTGTGTATAGTAAACCATGTTTTCTTTACAGACTTTAAAGCAATAATTTTAACACTATTACAAAGAATTGATTTCGTTTGGTAGGGCCAAGGTTTCCAATCAATTACCTAACCAAGTAACACACTTGGTCATTAAGAGACAACTCCAATGGATGTGATCATCCATGTGTTTGGAATTCCTCTTGATCCTTGTTGAAAATTTTTACAAGGCCACAAGCATGATTGACTTAGAAAAGTGCACGAAATACCTTGCTATCACTCCATATTACCTAGAAGAAATTATACTTGGCCATGCAATACATGTTGGTTGTGTTCTTGTGATTTGGTGAGGACCAAATCCTTATCATTACTACTAGTTGCAGTATTGGACAATACATAAATCTTTGTTTCTTGTGCAGTTAGAAATTTACCATGTGCAAGCTAGAAGGCACCAATTTGTAACATTAGTCTTTACACACCTTTTAACCTAGTATTAACACTCTACCTATTGTTGGTGCATCCAATTGTGTTTGATTGGTCATGAAGTTGAGAAACAAGCACTAGGTATTTTAGTGATTGTGCACTTTACAAATAGACTTTGCAAGCAGGGGGTGGCACATGTTGTTTTTAATATGTTGGTTGATGATGAAATTTTGGTGAGGAGCAAGTTAGACAAGGCTTTCAATTTGGTGAATAAAATCTTGTTATTGTGTTACAACTTAGTTCTTGTTGTGTGCACCATTAATGGTTTGTTAGCACTAGTAGGGTTTACTTGGCTTCTCGAGATAAAGATATTTTGGTTTGTGAAAAAAATGCTTTAATGTTATAGATTTACTAGTTAGACATAAATGTGGAGGAGAAAAAAATGACTGGATTTGAAATGGCAGAGAATGAAAGTTCAATGGAGGCATAAAAACATGATGAGCAAGCCATGAGTGAGGATGTAATGGTTGAAACACCTTGACATCTCAAGATATTTTCTCTTGAAGACTCCACACATGAGGCATCTTGAATATGATGTGCATAATCATGGGGATTTTTAGGACTAAATTATGGAAGATCCAAGTCTAGGAAAAAAATGCAACACAAAAGATCCACACATTTGAACTGTAAGACAAATGTTAACAGATTGTTTTAAGTCTATGTTGAATGATGACTCCGATGAGTCAGATATTCTTTCACACCCGGTTTCCTCCAAAAACAAAATCACATATGTATGGAATTGATCTACATCTATACAACATAATGCTTAAGTTCCAAAAAAAAAAGGTAAAACCATCAACAACAGTTGTAACACTCAACTTTGGACTATATTCAACATTTCTTTTGTAAAACTAGCCATGTTTGTGCTATAAGCTCTTGTACTATGCTGAATTCAAGCTAAAATATAAACCAAATTCTAAGTTAAAGAAGAACACCATTATGCTCCTCCTTTCCTCATTTGCAACAATGCAGTAATTCTTCATAGATTGCCTACACAAAAACCACATCTAGAATTAGTAGACACCATCTTATGTTAGAAGTGAGAATCAACTATATTGATTAATTTTTCTTTAGAAGGAAATTAATCATAAGATTTTAATTGATGGCACATTTTATTCAATATTAGACAAGTCAATCAAAATCTTCTTTTTTAAAGTCTTCTTCTTGGCTACAAAACTATTTTGTGGGTGGGCTAAACCATTCGAAGAATTTAACATTGAAGATTTCACAATCAACAAGGGTCACTCAACTAGCCTTGCACATTGGTGACTATTTTCAAAATTCAAAGTAAAAATTAAAAATAAGACAATAATCTAACTAAACTTTACATTTTGAATCAAGCTTTACCTTTTGTTTGCATCTTAAACCCATCCTTGTACACCATTGGGGATCAAAATTCACACCATGGCCAGTGAAGTGTATTTCTAGGACATCTACAAATGGAAGCCTATACACCATGCATGGTAGGTACAAGTGCAAGAAGCAACAACTATGTCATAATAATCAAAGGAACTGTTGCATATAAGGCATGGGGTTATCATCAATGTTGGAAGCTCACATTTTGTGATAGGTTTCGAAATTGGTGTAGGAGTAGAAACAACTTGGTCATGATTCCCACCATCATTTGCAAGAAAAGATTGCAAAACAAATTGGGAAGAAGTAACCTCTTCCAAACATGCATGCATGGTAGGTACAAGTGCAAGAAGCAACAACTATGTCATAATAATCAAAGGAACTGTTGCATATAAGGCATGGGGTTATCATCAATGTTGGAAGCTCACATTTTGTGATAGGTTTCGAAATTGGTGTAGGAGTAGAAACAACTTGGTCATGATTCTCACCATCATTTGCAAGAAAAGATTGCAAAACAAATTGGGAAGAAGTAACTTCTTCCAAACTTTGAAAAACTATTTGAATTTTGGAATTAACAGTCTCAAACTTTGCTAATAATCCATGATGTGTCTTTTCCTCTAAAGCCAATAATTTTTCTTGAGCAAAAAATTCTTGAGCACACTTAAAACATGCTACAACCCGCTCATATTCTACCTCTTCCACATCACATTCATCTGATGTGTTTGATAATTTTGTTTTCACCTTGCTTTGAACACCCTTGAATGCATTGTCAACTTTGTCAAACTCCTCTTTGATACTACTCTATTGACCTATAGCATCCTACAATTTATACTTATAGATTGCAACTTGTGATTCCTGTAATTCAATCCTAATAGAAAGCTCATCCTTTTCCTCATGCAAATCATTCAAATCTTCTTATATGACAACAACCTTCTCAACATGGGTATCGAAAATGTGCTACAAATGGTTATGCTCCTTACAAATCATTGGAGTTTTAATAATTGTAGGTCTAAGAACATCAACAACCATTCTTAGTGTTGTAGTAGGTGATGTCAAATTGTGACCTATCAACATTGACAGCTTGCTTTTAGGGAGAACACTAGTTGCCAATTTTTCTTTATGCCCTCTCCTTCCCATTCCTTGGGCTTGGGCTACAAAGCGAGCCTAATTGATTTTAATGTCCTTCATTTCAACAAGGATTCCTATAGCAAATAGTAATGAAATTGAGACATGGTTAGTGATCTCTAATTTTTGATAAACTAATGGCCAAAGCTCCTGGATTTGAGCATCCAACCTTGGATTACTACAAGTCCCCAACTTGAAGCCATTGTTTGCCTTTCTTTTGCCCCATATAGTTTCACAGTCCTCAACTAACACATGGGAGTCATTGAGTTCTTTCTTAATATCAAACTATTCATTAGGCAACCTCGCATGGGACTTGAACCGTTCAACAATGCCTTCATTCACCATACCTCCCAACCAAACAACAATTATCAATTCCTAATAACTTTTACAACAATAAGCACTAAAGATCCAAAAAAATACACAAAGAAAGTTTATCTACACAACATCAACTTGTTAAACCAATTTTACAAGTTTCTATTGGATTAAAAAGGAAAAGAAGGGTGTGCAAAACTGATGTGCATGCCTACTTGCATAGGTGATATTATTGGCATATATAGTTGCTCAAATTATTGAGGTCAATTGAACCACCATTAAATAATGTCCCTTGCAAGCTGCTTCATGCACCATAAAAACTGTAAGGCGCCCTAAAGACTTATAAACCAAGCTTGATAAAAAAAAATTTATAAATTTCCTAACTAGGCATTGGAAATGAAGGACCTACAAAACAAATGTACAAGACTGATTGTAGTCTTAGGTTTTATAACTACCATGTGCAATTGAAGATTATTGAACCTAGTCTTAATTAAGTGGTTAGTTGAAACCTCATCACGGAATGTCCCATGTAGGTTGTTGCAATCACCATAAGAATTACAAGGCATGTACACCCTATTTATCAAAAACATCTTTTAATGTGATGTGGTTAACTATTTAACCTAAACAATTATTTGAAACATAATTATTGTACCTTGCATGATCCTTACAATCCATGTGAATTGTAATTCCAACAAATGTATCTCTTCTAAACCCTAACACATACATTCCATCTAAACCTTAACCCTAATAGCTTAATATAAGTATTGCATCTGAACCTTAACCCTAACACCCAACATAAGTATTTGGGCTATGAACCTTAACCCTAACAATCTAACATAAGTACTCCCTATGAATTCTTACCTTAACACCCAACAAAAGGTACTCCATCTAAACCCTAACCCTAATACTTGTAAGTTTTACAGATTTCAATGTATAAGCTTGAATTTCTAGTTTCAAGCTATGGCTAAGTAATTGACCATAATTCTAATGCCAAAGAAAGCATCTTTGTGAACTACAAATTCAAACATATTACAATTGATTAAAAAATTTCATCCTAAAAGTGATGAGGTTGGCACAAGCTAAAGAAAAAAAATCTTACCAAAGTTTATGTCACCTTGTTTGAACATTATCAACAAGGTGTCAAATTTGAAAATGCCATGACTAATGGATGTAGCCCCATGGTAGTTTGATAGATTGTTGCAAACCATCCCAAACCATGACCTGAAATCAAATTGTGACCCACCAAATACTTTAGCTCACATACAACATGATATGAACAAAAATATAAGTTGAGTCTTTTCATGAATAAGGTAAATAAACATGTATAGTGATAATGTAAATTGGGAATGTGGTCTAGTTCAATTATGCAAATGCCTACACACATCAATTTAGATTATGCTAAATAATCATAGTAAATGGTGCAGGAGTAATTCAAAGAATTTGATGTTTGAAATGACCTGATGACATGGTTTGATGCATGGTGGCAACATCAACAACAATAGTGCATAAGTTGTAGATGGTTTAATCATCACTATGAAACACCACAAAGTCTCCCAACATGTCCTTGCTTCATGATACCTTATCACATAAGTGCAAGAAAAATTTACATGCAAATGGTTACTTGGCAGGCTTAGTTCATTCCATCATGTAATCAAGGTGAACCACAAACCCAAATCAACCAATTCACTTTTTAACCAATCCCCATGTAACCCATAGAAACATTTAAGGTAAAATCAATTAAAATAAACATGTCATACAACATGCATTCAAAGCGCCAATGAGAAGTTGCAACACTAAACCATATTTCAGTCAATACATGCAATTTTCAACCAAAAGATCATGTGTATACCTAAAGTTATAATGGCTGAGCCCAAACATCCATAAGTTGAACCTCACATAAATGTGAAATGTGTACAATGTTTAAGACTTTATCTTTTTCCTCTATTTTACTTGTGATAACACAAGTTTAGCAAACCTAGTCTAACATCTTGGGAGGTCATTAGGTTGCATTGGGTTCTTCTTGTTTTGTTTAGAAGCATTTGATTGTTGAGCTATTGATGGGGCTACAACTACATAATCTACATTGCCATCTACACATTGACTAGAGGAGGTTTCTATCTAGCAAGGGCAACTTCAAAAGTTTTTGAAGGTGATAAATCAGGGTTCAAATTAGGAAGAAATTCAACACCTAGTTCATCATTTCTAGTTGAATTAGCTACAACTCCCTTGGAACTAGTGAAGATATTTGCAGCTCCTTTTTTGGTGGAGTCATGATCTGTAACTATCTTTCTAGCAAAGTCATTTGCAACATCATTTTTAGCACCAAGGTCAAAATCCACAGCTCCTTTTTTGGAGGAATCAGTTGTAGTTCCATTGTCAACCTTTTGATTCTTTGGCAGACCATCAACCCACCTCTCCAGTTCTGATCCATCATCACTTTTCGACCTAAAATCATAATCACATTCTTCCTCCCCAAAGATTTCTAAGCCATTTTTCTTATCACTTTTCCTTGGTGTCATTTGTGTATGTGATGATGAGGTAGGTAATTTTGTTGTAGAATCAAAAGCTTTTGTAAATGAAAGCACAAGAGGATTTATGGATGTACTAAGGGCAGTAACACATTCCCACCCACTTATGTTAATTTTACATGTGGGACACATTGTTTAACCTTGGACACATGCATAACAAAAATCACAATGGCCACAAGGCTACACAAAAATCAACAAAGTATCACAAGGTTAGTCATCAAATATAATGGCAAAATGTAGTTATTCATTCTATAACAGTTAAGTATTGAACATGCATTTCATGAATTTTCATGCTTGTTTACCTTCAAGCAAATAGTGGCCTTGGTTTCAAAACATAATGCATTGACTTTGGGCAGTTTTTAAAGCTTTTCAACTATAGGCACTTCAGCTGGTTTTGAAACAATTGATGTTGTTTCTTGGGTAGTTAGTGAAACATTGGATAGACCTTCCTTTATAGCTGGGTGAAATAGATGATTTTTATTTAGTACATGCGACCCCAAGCTTGCAAGTTGTGACCCAATTTTGCATACATCTAAATCAAATGTTGTAACTTTTGCATAGAAACACAGGTCCATCATGCAATTTCCATGAATCCTTAATCATTTAATATTCACAAATCTTTACAGGAAATTGTCTTGAGTTGAATATATAGGATTCATGTAATAAATTTCCTTTAATATGTAAGTCCAATGTGCATTCAGGAACTTTAATAACTTATGCAGTTTAGGAAAATATATCATAGACTTCCAAGATTTTGAAACCCAATGTCAAGACTATTAAAGGCAGAACTTGAAAATTCAGGACTTTGAAACCCAATGTCAAGACTCTTAAGGACAATGTGAAAATTTAGGATTTAGAAACCCAATGTCAAGACTATATTCAAGACAAAACTTGAAAATTCAAGACTTTGAAACCTTATGTCAGGACTATCATGATAGAACTTGAAAAAATTAGGATTTAGACCCAATGTCAGGACTAAATTCAAGACAAAACTTGGAAAATTTAGGATTTTGAAACCTAATGTTAAAATTATTCAAGACAAAACTTGAAAAAATTAGGATTTTGAAACCTAATGTTAAAATTATTCAATACAAAACTTGGAAAATTTAGGATTTTGAAACCTAATGTTAAAATTATTCAAGACAAAACTTGAAAAATTTAGGACTTTGACCCAATGTTAGGACTATTCAGGACAAAACTTGCAAAATCTAGGATTTTGAAACCCTTTGTCAACACTATTCAAGACAAAACTTGAAAAAGTTGGGACTTTGAAATTCAATGTTAGGACTATTCAAGATAGGACTTGAAAATTTTAGGACTTTGATCACAACTTGCCTTAGGACTACAAGTTCATAAGAACAAGAATGGTAAGTACCCAAATTCTTGCAAAGTGCTGCACTTGCACATTCCTATCCACACTTTTTTGCAGACTATGTAGATTCTACATGCTTTACACATGCAATCTATACCTTCATTTTGCCATATATTTATTTCATGGTTAAAGATGTTGGAGGGAGATTTGAAAAGGGGACTTTGAATTCAAACAAGAGTGCTTCAAATGTGTGTTCACTTTTTCCTTTCATCTCAAATGGGAACAAGAGAATTCAAAATGGGAAGGGCTATGAAAGACGCCTCCTTGACATCTTCTTTTCAAAGGGTTGGACAACGATTATTATGCTCAAGGGTTGAAAAAATTAGGTGATTGTGAAAAGACTTGCAAACAAGACTCAAAGAAAGTTGAAAATAAGATTAGGGCATGAAGACAAAAGTCAGGGTGAAAATGGGTCAATTTTCAAAACCCAACTTTGACCAAAGTTGCCAACTTTGAAAATTGACTGTCTAGTTTCAGCCAATTAAACTACAACCCACCACTTTGTAATTTCAAAGCAAAAGAAAAAAATCAAGGACAGTCCTGAGGTCCTATGGTAAAAAAATGGTACCTTGATTATGAATAGACCCTATTAGTGGTGCGTTTGACTAGTATACGATGACATGGTAATAGGAAGGATGATGTTGTTTTGCTAGTACAAGTTTTCATCCATATGGCATCCACGATTAATAACAAATTGACATGGATGTCCAAAATATCATATGAAAATGTGACCAGGATAAAATCATTTCAAATATAACAAAAGAATGACTATGCAAATGACGTGGACAAAATGATGTGTTATTACATACATAATGTGATCATAAAATTACTTTACAATGATTCAAAAATGATTATTAGTATAAGTTCACACATAAGGATTATGGCATGTAGGGAACTAATTTCAACTAATATTATATATGTAAGTAATATAAAAACTTTAATTATATAAATATTTTATGTGGACAAAATTTATGGAATCATATGTCTAAATTAAAATTTATTAATAAAATTATGATATATTAGAAAAAAAATTGTATAATATAAATTCATAAATCAAATGAAGGTTTTAAATATGAAAGATATATTTTATTTATTCTTGTATTACCCACAAAGGTTTTTCCATTTACAAATCATGTGTTTGATTTTTTTTTCCCCAAAGAATGGTCATTGAAATATTATTCAATAACAAAATTCAAATATTTTCTTTTGAAATAATTCACACATATATAATAATTTGTGTACATTATTGAAGGAAATTTATGAATATTTTTTTCAATTTTTCATTTGGACAATTTATCAATAAGATATGTATCATCAAATTTGAAATTATGTGTAATGTTTAAATGAAATATGGTTTAAATAAAATAAACACTAGATTGTTTACACAATAAGTGGGGTGGTTTAATGGTAAAAGAGTTTAATCCCATCCTTGGGGTCTCAGGATCAAACTTCACAAATGACATTATTACGGTCAACAATGGAATATTGATTAAAGATTCCATACTTAATCAGACTACCTAGGTTAGGTGCCCACTTAAGTAGATTAGGTGGTTTACTTAGCCATTTAAATTAATTTTTAACCTTGTGTAGGCAATGACACGTGTGAACAATTGATAGGATGAAAATAATGAAATTTAAAATAATGAAAATAAAAATATATCTTTTTATTTACATTATAATATTATCAATTATTATAATTTGTAATAATAAAAAATAATTACACAATGATTAAACTATGACTAATGATTTCAAATATGTCCTTTATGACTAGTGAATCAAATGTGCCACATCATGTCCTAAATGACTTGTCCGTGACGACTTTAGAGCTATTAATCATTTTAATCCTTTAAGACTAAAATACCAATCATAAACTTAGTTATATATTTGAAGATTTTTTATAGTGTACCACATCAAAATAAGGGGAGTTAAAAGTAGCAAGCCCTAGCGGTATAGGTCAAATCAAACATTCAATCTTTGATTGAACAATGTGTTGATGTAATGCCGTATCAAATGAAAGGCATCGAAGATGGGAGACAAGATGTCCATTTTTTTCTTCTAGATACTTGGAGGATAATGTGGGAGCATAGTGATTAAGTAAGCTTGGAATGATTCATTTTTTTTGTGTTATATGAAGACATGTTATACTACTCAATTAAAGTTTCATCTAGTGGCCACAAGATCAAGTAATGATGTGTTTATTATCTCATTCAACCATTGGTTAAAAGTTAATTAATCACAGAGTCTTAAAATCCTACAATGTCTTCACCTTTTGTTGATTTGGTGGACACCAAGTTTAGAGAGTAACATGGGCTTAATTGAAATTATAATAAATATTGAACGTTCTTGTTTGTCATTCTGATAGTTGGTTTTTTGTACATGCTTGTAATTTGCAAGGAGTTGCAAATTAAAAGTATCTCGCAGTTTGTTATGAGTTGATTGAGAAAGAAAAAACATTTGAATGTGGATGTGTGGAAGAGAAGATCTATTTTTGTTGAGTGTGCCGTTTGTGAATCCTTAAAGGATTTGATGTCCAAAGCAAGAAAAAACAACCCTAGTGTGAAGGAACATGAGATTAAATTGAAGAAGCATAAAATTCACCAAAAATCTTGTCGGCGTTTATATCACAGTTAGAGAGCTGAATTTGTGCAATTTAAAGAAGATTTCTTATGTGTAATTCATGATAAGATGGACCATTTTAAAACAACTCTTCCTTGGCTTCAAGTGAAGAAGAAAATGGTGTCTAAGTTGGGGCAATTGCTAGTGACATTGATTAGAATGATTGTTCATGGCCATGGGGACGAAGCCTTGTTCAATTTTCTAATGAGTTTTAGCCCAATGATCCTAATTTCATGATTGGGTCCCTTCTGTGCTTGTTTCGTAGCCTTGAAAAGGAACAAGTTAGGGAGTCATGGGTTTTGTTTGAATTTGAACCCCAAAACACATTCTTTTAACAAATCCTGCAAGGAAGTTCTTGTTGTTTAAATGCATTGAGACCTATGGACAAAATTGTAGGTGTGAAACCATTGTTAAGGAAGCTATTTCTTTAGGTGGACAATTGTGTGAAAGATAACAAAAATTGTCACCTGAACATGGCATTTCTTTCATTACTAAATGCCCAAAAAGTTTTCAAAGAAGTTCAATTAGGGTTTCTTGTAGTTGGGCACACACATGAAGATATTGACGAAAGTTTTGGATATTTGTCGAAAAAATTAAAAGAGCAAAATAATTATGTCACGGCGGATTTGATGAAAACATTCATGCTTTCCCAATATTATCCATTCATTTCACAACTCATTTAGGAAATCCCTGATTTCAAATCTTGGGTCAATGGATATTTTAATGATTGCGTAGACGTCCTTGTCAATCATATAGAGATGCATTTGTTTCAATTTTTTGTGGATGAGGTAAGGTCGCTCGTGATCCAATACAAAGTATCTCCTACTAATGCTTTGTGGAGCCTTAAAGATGGCCTGGCAATATGATTGTGGAAAGAGGATGGCACAAGATGGGCAAAACTACCAACGGGGGTTCTAAATCTTATTCCATTTCGCCTGATATGGGGAATTGATGAATTGGGGGTAGGTGAAAAGGGAAGGTTCATTAGTAATGGGATTTCAAAGTATATTGAGTTCTAGAAGCTTGGGATGTCAAAGGACGATTCATATTTTAGAATTATGGGTCCTTATGTGAAATATTGGGAGAACATTTTGGAGCTGTTATCAAGACCTATCCCATGGTAGAATTTTGTTTTATTGGAAAGCTTTTGGCATGCTAGCAATTGGAAAGTTAATTATGAATACGCATCCCTTCATATTATTGTTGATGTTGACCTTGAAGATCATGTCATCCCTCCATACTGTGGGCTTAAAAGCATCTGCCCTTCTTTGAGCACTATTGCATACATGCCTTTTCATGACTTGTTTGCTAGTAATTTTGTTCTTGTGCGACCTTCAAACCTTAAATCTATCTTATCTGGATGGGAAGGGCTGAAAGTGATGTTGTAAAATATCAATAAAATGAAAATTATAAGAAGGTCTATGTTTGGTGGTGGGTTCGTGTGAGAAAGGGAGCCAAGAATGATGAAGAATTGTATCATAATTGTTGGTTGAACAAGTCGAAGTGTAATCATGTAAACCCAAAACAATGGGTTGAAATTTTTTTGTCATGTTTTCTTTTTGGGTTAGAAGTAATAAAACAATTAATTCCATTATAAATATGACTATGACCCATGCATTTAAAGCAAAAGCTAATTTTAATGTAGCTAACAATAACTATTATGCATTGTAGTTGCAGTTCGAATTTTTTATGAACATGAAGTAGAATTGTGAGTGATATTTTATGTTCTCTAAAGTAGATTTAGTCCTTTTTTCAAATGGGATTTTAATGTTGTAGAATATATTCAATGTGCATGTGTGCGCTCATTGAGAAAAATATTAATGTTTATCCTTTTTATAAACATTCCAATGTGTCGAACTTTTGTCAATATGGACATTGCTTGTTTTAAAATGTCATCTTCAAGTGTACATGAAAAACTACTATATAGGTGATATGTTCAATTCTTTTTTTTTACTGTCATGGGTATATGAAAATTTTGTTGATGTTTATTAGCATTAGTGATACATAACAAAAAGAATGGCAATCATAAACTTAAATTTATGATTTGTGGTTAACAAGTTTTAACTTTCATTTTAGTCAACCAGTTCAATTTATACAAAATTCAATAAATTTTAATTTGAAGATATTGTTTGTAATTGACAATAGGAGGACGAAAATAATTATTGAAAATTTGGTGAGCACCACATCGGTTTGATTATGGGGTCCAAATTTTTTAAGGTGTACCGAAATCTTGTCACAACGTCACCCTTTTCTGTTGTTTATACCTAGTCTTTTTTTACCATGTAAAGACACATTTATGGATGATTATGATGGAATCTAGAACTTTAATGGTTTGAAATATAGTCCTTTCGAAAATTTTGACAACTTTTGATTCATTATTTTTTATGGGGATCTAAATATAGGGTAAAAAAATATTGCAATAAATATTAGGCCTTTTTCATCCTATGTATCTTAAAGGATTTTCACCCCATGAACTTTGAGGAGTTTGGTTCCAAACTCAAGTTCTTATTTAAATTTTATGCAAACTAATTAAAACATGCTTGAAATTCCAATAATTTGGAAGCCATTAGACAATCATATTGAATTTGAATGGAAAATGGAAAATTTTGAATGAAAAGTATGAAAGTGCATGTTGGCATGGTGGTAATTCCTCCTATTTGGTGGCCATTAGATGGGTTTCAAGATTTGCGCCATGTTGAATTTGGTGTCAAATTCACTTTCTTTTTAAAAATTTATGAAGTTACATAAAAACTTGGTTGAAATATGTCATATTTGGTGGCCACTAGATGGGTTTTGTTCCCCAACTTATTGAGTTTGATGTCAAATTCAACTTCTTATTGAATATTTATGCAATCACATGAAAAGATGGTTTAAATGCGTCTTATTTGGTGGCCACTAGATGGGTTTTGTTCCCCAACATGTTGAGTTTGGTGTCAAATTCAACTTTTTGATGAAAATTTATGAAATTACATGAAAAAATGGTTGAAATACATCTCATTTGGTGGCCACCAAATGTGTTTTGGCCCCCCCTTCATGTATTGAATTAAGTCTAGAATTAAAGTTAAAGTCTGAAATTAGTTAAATGATGCCCCCCCAAGCTCCTTAATGGACTCAAATGTGAGTCCAAACTGAAGACAATGGAAAAAATAAGGAATCAGAGCACGCTCCTTGGCTCGCAGCACTTTGAGAGGTAGAGGGGCATGCTAGAGCTCCGGGATGGGATTAGGAAGAGTGACAAACATCAACTATTCACACGGGCCTGCACAAAACCAACACAAGGTGGTTAGTGCATAATTGGAACACTTTTGGTGCTAAGACGAGCCACGGGTAAACTCGAACTCACAAGATTCATCACGGCTTGGACTTGAGGGAAGCCACCACCTTTCCCCTTATAGTATACTTTGTGCCTTTTCAGAGGCCCACATCCAAATGACTTTTAATCCCGAGACTCCCAAGTGGAGTTTCATTGATTTAAATAGGTGAAAATAGGAGAACATTAGACAAAATGGACAAAGGATATGAAATAAAGTGAAGTGCTATTGGAAACAACCTTGTAGAACACATTGGGAACTTGAAAACATCTTGAGGAACACTATTGGAAACAAGCTGGGAACAACATGGGAACATAGTAATTAAAGAATTCCTTTCTCCTCACCCCAAAGGAAAAAAAGATGAACCTTCTTAGGTGTACATTTGGTCGTGTCATTGGCTACATGCATATCCTATTAGTAGACATGGTTGGCACCATTTTTTGCCCCAGATAATAACCCTTTTACAAAGCACACCACACCCATTGGATCTATGTATGACCCTAGTAAGGTTGTAATGGAGTCATTAACAAAAAATTAATAATCAAAATTTTGTGCTCCCTTTGAGATTTTTCAAAAATAGGGTGATACAATTTTTGAATAGGCTCCACACACTTTGTGGCTCCTATTATAGGGTTTGCACCCATAAACGAGTTATGAAAGTAAAAAAAAATTCAATTATCCCTCAATATTGATGACTACCTATTGGGACCTGTTATAGAAATCTCCCAAATTTGCACATTTCTTTTCATACAAAATCCTTGGAATAGGTCAAAATCAGCTGTTTAAAAATTGCAAAAAGTTCACCTCAAAAATAAATTCACCTACCAGGTTGGGCTTATACTCTTCCACCCTTGGCTTCCAAATCTTCAAACTGAAATGGGGCGCACATAGAGAACATTTCAGGACTATTGTGGTTAGGATTGGCCAGAAATTCCACCTTCCCTTGAGGGTCATCATGCCACATGTAATGGTCATGGCAGGGTACATATACTATGGGGCATACAGAGGACGTGAAGTGAAAGCTAACTGAAAGTACCAGCAAATGGATTATAGCTATTATGACTGACGATGGTACCAAGAAAAAGAAAAGAAAAAGATGACACAGGGGGACATCAAAAAGTACGTTGTCACAGGTTTTGTTCTAGTGGTCTGGGTTTTGGAGTGCAAGGCTTGGAAGTGTTACCGAAAGGGGGCAGTATCTTCCAGTATTTAGCATGTAGTGATGGTCACTTTACAATGCAGATACATACTGGCAAGATCTAGCAAAACGAGGTGGAGTGTGAACTAATCGTTGTAAGAACTTGTAAGTTGTAAGAATAAACAGAGCTTTACAAGGCATGCACATATGGATGAAGTTGGCAATCCTGCAACTTGGCACCCTCCAGTTTCGCATTCAACCACTCCAGTACTTTTTGTTCATGAGTCGTAAAAGGCCCAAATGTCTCACTCGAATTCCAAGTTCTAAAAATGTTGCAAATCTATTTTAGCCATGTTGTGGTACTATTGCCATCTTCATCATGCAGTAGTAAGTACAATCCTGCTGTTCTTGTGTCTTAACTCCAAGCAGTAGGGGTGTAGTTGGGCATGACTAAATCAATCAATCAATTGACCAGGCAATGAGGGCAAATCTTCACCTGAGCTTGGGTGTATCTGAACCCAGATTGCCCCAGAAGCCCCCATCACTCAAAGTCTAAGTAATGTAGATCTGACATGAGTAGGTGAATAGTATAAACAAATACCGAAATAATCTTAAGTTTTGTCCACCAAATCACACTTATTATGCTGAAATATTTATGGTATAAACTGACTGATTGACGGTCACTTGATTTATATGCCATGCAATTTGGAGTGTACAATAATTCTACAGACAGAAAGTGGGCATGGTCATTGCATTGTGTACCCTAATATTCCCGGTTCGTTCTTTAAATACTTACTTACCTTGCCAGTGTACAGGTTTCTTTATGTATGATGGGTTACATCAGAGTTAACCTGTCTTTAGGCCCTAGTTTCATTCTCTAATCCCTGTTTCATCCCCAACTTGACTGTGTCCATGAAGTGGGTGAAAATTGATTACCAACTCACGAAATTGGGTATTCGTTCAGAAGAATTGAAGGATCTTATTCTTACAAGGCTTGATTCAATACATAATATGAGCAGACTTCAAGGCACAGGCAAGGGAAATCCGAAACTGGGGGTGAAACTCCCCTGAGGACCAATTTGGGTGAAAATTGTTATTTATTTATTTATTTATTCCCCCCCTCATGTGCAGTGTTTTCATCCTCACCTCTCATTCCGTCCCCAGTTTCAGAAAAACTAGCGCCCAGTACCCTTGTTTGGGATACTCTACAGATAATTCTACTATCAAAGAAGTTATGTTACTAGATGATTATGTATATGTATAATGGGAGGGATTCAAAATGTTAAAAGCTGTTTGTATTTGGTTTTTTGTCTGACACTTCTGAGCCCCATCAGCAGCGAAGTATGAGAGCCTCAGTAGCATGTTGTATTCTTCCACTTTGAAGTTAGCAGCGGAGGTTGAAAATAGTGTTGGGATGGGTCAAAAAATAAATACCCACAGAGCCCACCTTTGAAAGGAACCAATACCATTGCCGGTACCAGGGGAAGAGGTTCTCTTAGCCAGGGGCCACATTGGATCCTGTCGAAGAAACTGGCAGGTCTATGGATGTTCTGACACAAAGAAAAGCTGGTTTGGATCATCTCATATTCGAATACAGTTTCAGACTTGCGTCCAAAATGGTTAGTAAGCTAAGGGTCTCTTACTGACCCTCCCAGTATTAAGGAGGCCAACATTCGGACCCAGTACTCCGGTGTGGGCAAGCTCCATTAAAGCTGTGGCTCTGCAGAGCTTAGCCACAAAAAATTTCTTCCACTTTCCATGGATTCTAGCGTATTGAGGCAACTAGCTTGAGGCAATCTTGCATGTGCCCTGCGCGCAACTGGTCAATCCAACTCTAACCCCTAGCCATTTCATTGTCGTACTGCATGTTAGATTTTCCCTGGAAGAGTCCAAGAGGAGGAGGTGAAGAGGGGGGAGGGTCTACATTGAGTGCAGGGTCATGTGGGTCACGATCCCATGTGCAGGTGAAACCTCCTACCTAGTAGCTTTGGAATCCTGGGAAAATTTGGGTGCCACACGCAAGTTCCTTTCTGTTCTGTGAATGGGCAAGTGTCTCGCTTGCTTAAAAGACCGACAGAATGTGTCGTACTCTTGTGTGCAAGGGATGTGGGCTGCTCTTGTCAACTGTAGTCCTGGGAACTACTGGACAGATTTTCCCCCTAAAGTAGGTAAATTGTTCTATGGAGATAGAACAAGTGGGGTCCCCTTCACCTAACTTTTTTCAAAACAAAACCTCATGTTGGTTATACCCACCTAGCAAGTGTACAGATAGTCCCTTGTTCTGGGGTAACGTAATGTAGGTATTTTTTCCAAGGAGGTGGACAGGTGGGTCCTCTCACCTAACCCACCACTGGTGAGGCTTATCTCATGTGGGGGCTGCACTGAACATTGGTAGGTGAAGCTTACTGTACGCATACAAGTATGACAAGAATAAAGTGTTAAAAAATGCATACTGGTCTACTTTGATGTGTGGATGGATTGATGGATATGTGCTGTGATCGAAAAATGACCCTTTGCCTATCCACGTATAACTTACCTCAGCGGTGGATTCCACACGACTGGGGACCTCTACGAATGGCATGCTAATTTTCTGCCTTCTTAGGTGATATTAAATTATTTATCTGTTCTTCTAGTTGTTTACATCCTTTGGTGCTGTGTGTGGAGGAAGGAGGGAGGGGGGTATTTCCTTTTATTGTGCATGTACATTTTTCTTTACAAAATTGGATGGTCTTTACTCTTTACTGGTTGGTCTTAACCTGTTATGGTTATGTTTCTTTTCAGGCTAAACTGGCTAGAGATGTAAATTAGGGAGCAAAAGTAATGGCCTCATCCTTAATATAATGCTTCCACAGGAATGCAGAGGATAGTAAAGTATGGAATAGTTCCATGATTCATCATGTTTTCTGTAGTTGAAAAAAGGGTTACCCAGGTAAGCAACAATGTTAAGATTCCCAGGTAAAGAAAGGGCTATCGAGAGCTAGAAGAATAACCTCAAAATGGAGGAAAAACAGAATGATTGGTGACCTAATATTTGTCTCTCTACATTGTCTCTTTCTATCTGAGTCTTCAGCCCTCACCTGAATGCCATATTGGGTGAGCATCTTTGGCAACT